>UMBE01045446.1_pt1 | contig 9813 bp, 9 predicted proteins | sample 1963881 | NCBI WGS metagenome assembly UMBE01 (sample SAMEA4835933, study PRJEB28245) | human gut metagenome | biome: gut microbiome; material: fecal sample | place: Denmark | collected 2008 | reverse complement strand
CAAGTCATTTCGGGCAGCGTCGTTCTCTGCGGCGCATCGAAAGACGAATAAACCAACCCGCCGTTCGGCCAAAACGTCAGCACAAGATCGAACGGGACAAAGCGTTCTGCTGGAGGACATTTGGCCGCATATTCGCTCGTGCGCAGGCTCTTCCTAAGATGAACCCCCTATTCCTTACTTGTTTAGTCATGTATTACTCCCTCATCCGTTGACGTCGATCGCTCACAAGGGCAAAGTATGCAGTGTGCATTGAGCGCATAAACCAATGTTTGACCATCAAAGGAGAACCGAAATGAAAGAGCTGTGCAGTATGTGCTGTTGTAGTGACTTTTACCATCCGGTTCAAAGAATTTGATTCGGCTTCAGACAGACTGAACATACGCATCAACTTACAAAAGGACCGGCTGGCTCGCGGTCCTTTTTTGTTGCCTCTCAATTGAGACGCTTAAAAGTTCGCCCAAGCCGCCGTGCTGAGTTAATTGCTTGATTTGGCTTTTATGGGGAAAGTTCTTCCCCTCTATTACGAAGGAGCGCTGCTGACACTCCGTGTAGGTGCGATTGGAATACTCCTTGCACTTGCCGTTGGAATGGTCACAGCTGTCGCCCGTTATTGGCGGATTCCAATCCTCAATACGGCAGCGGTCATTTATACGGAATTCTCGAGAAACACCCCGCTTCTCGTGCAGCTTTTCTTTCTGTATTTTGGTCTCCCCAAAGTCGGCATTCGGATTTCCGGTGAATGGTGCGCCATCATTGGGCTCGCATTCCTTGGCGGCAGCTATATGGCAGAGGCGCTTCGCGCGGGCCTTGAGTCCGTCTCAACGGTGCAGACAGAATCGGCACGCGTACTCGGCCTTACGCCCTTCCAGACGATGATGCTCGTCGTGCTGCCGCAGGCGTTTGCGGTATCGGTTCCGCCGTTGGTCGCCAATATCATCTTTCTCATTAAGGAAATTTCAGTTGTCAGCGCCATTGCGCTTCCGGATCTGATGTACGTCACGAAGGATCTTATCGGCAATTCCTACAAAACCGACGAATCACTCATTCTTCTCGTTTCGGCTTATGTGGTACTGCTGCTCCCGATTTCACTCTTAGGCTATTGGCTTGAAAAGAAGGTGCGTTATGCAGGATTCGGGAATTAATGTCTTCTTTCAAGGCATCAACTCACTCCTTCTGCTTAAAGGGCTGTGGACAACACTGCATATCAGTCTCTTATCTGCAGGCCTTTCCATTCCGCTTGGAATTCTTCTCGGTATCTTCATGACGCTAAAGAATCCCATTGCAAGGATCGTCTCTCGGATTTACCTTGAAATCGTGCGAATCATGCCTCAGCTGGTTCTGCTCTTCGTAGTTTATTTCGGATTCACTCGAGCCTTTGGATGGAATCTCTCTGCGTATTGGAGCGCAATTATTGTTTTTACCTTTTGGGGTACTGGAGAAATGGGTGATCTAGTTCGCGGTGCACTCATCAGCATTCCGAAGACGCAGTATGAAAGTGCCCAGGTTCTCGGCCTCTCAAAACTCCAGACAATGCACCTGGTGGTGCTCCCGCAGGCTGTTCGTCAATTGATTCCGCCTTCGATCAACCTTATTACCCGCATGATCAAGACGACTAGTCTTGTCGTGCTCATCGGCATTGTTGAAGTTTTGAAGACAGGGCAGCAGATCATTGATGCCAACCGCTTTGAGTATCCGACTGCAGCGCTTTGGGTGTACGGCGCAGTGTTTCTTCTTTACTTCCTTGCATGCTGGCCGGTATCACTTGCCGCCAAGGCCCTTGAAAAGAAATGGAAAGCATAAAAATGGCCAATGACATTGTTTTGGAAACGCGCGGTCTCGTAAAGAAGTTCGGCGACGCTGTGATTCTCAACGGCATCGACTTCACGCTTCACGACAAAGAAGTCGCGGTGATTCTCGGGCCGTCGGGCTGCGGCAAATCCACGTTTCTGCGCTGCCTGATCGGTCTCGAGCCCATCCAAGGCGGCAACATCTTGCTCAAAGGAAAGCCGCTCGAATTCGGCAGCACGCTGCGCAGCGGCATCGGCATGGTTTTTCAAAGCTATGACCTTTTCCCTCACCTTACGGTGCTCGAAAACATCTTGCTCGCTCCCCTGCATGTTGCCAAGCGTTCCCGTGAAGACGCGCTCGCTCAGGCTGAAACCCTTTTGGAGCGCGTGAAGCTCTGGGACAAACGCGATTTTTATCCGCGGCAGCTTTCAGGCGGACAAAAACAACGCGCGGCCATTGTCCGCGCGCTCTCCATGAACCCGAGCGTGATGCTTTTTGACGAAGTGACCGCCTCTCTTGACCCGGAAATGGTCCGTGAGGTGCTCGACGTCATTGTGGAGCTGGCCGACAGCGGTCTCTCAATGGTGATCGTCACGCACGAAATGGAATTTGCGCGGGCCGTCGCCGACCGCATTGTCTTTCTCGAAAACGGCCATGTCGTTGAAGAGAATTCGCCGGAAGCGTTTTTCACGACGCCAAAGACGAAGCGCGCCGCGGAATTTCTCAAAACCTTTACCTACACACGTCATAAGCGATCGGACGAAACCTCGTCGCCCAAATGAATCCAACAACCTGACGACGCAGCTGAGACGAAGCAGCTGCATCAAAACATCCGAGGAAGGCATGGACCGCCGGCGCCCTGCACTTCTCTTGACCTCATAAAGTGCCGGTGTATTTCTGGAGGAAATTCCATGTCCATCATCCAAAACTTCACGAAGAAGATTGCCGCCGTCGCGGTTGCCGCAGCGGCGCTCTCAGCCGCCGCTGCTGCCGTCGAAGCCCGTCCGCTTGACGTGATCAAGCAGAGCGGCGAAGTCGTCATCGGCGTCTTTTCCGACAAGGCTCCGTTCGGCTACGTTGACTCCCAGGGGAAATACGCGGGCTATGACGTCTACTTCGGCGACCGTCTCGCCAAGGACCTCGGCGTTAAAGTGAAATACATCTCCGTCGACCCGGCAAGCCGTGTTGAATTCCTGGTCACTGACAAAGTGGACATTATTCTTGCCAACTTCACCGTAACGAAAGACCGTGCAGAAAAAGTTGACTTTGCACTGCCTTACATGAAGGTTGCGCTTGGCGTCGTTTCGCCTGAGTCCGCCGTTATTACCGACGTGAAGCAGCTTGACGGCAAGACGCTCATCATCGCCAAAGGCACGACCGCAGAACCCTATTTTGAAAAGAATCATCCGAAGGTAAAGCTGCAGAAGTACGACCAGTACACCGACGCCTACAATGCTCTGCTTGACGGCCGCGGCGACGCCTTCTCCACCGACAACACTGAAGTCCTCGCCTGGGCCTTGGTACATAAGGGCTTCAAGGTCGGCATTCCTTCCTTGGGTGATCTTGACACCATCGCTCCGGCCGTCCAGAAAGGCAATAAGGGTCTTCTCGACTGGATCAATCAGGAAATCGTCAATCTTGGGAAGGAAAACTTCTTCCACCAGGACTATGCAGCCACGCTCGCCCCGGTCTACGGCAAAACGTCCAATCCCGATGATCTCGTGGTTGAAGGCGGCAAGCTCTGATTGAGCCAGTGCTTAATGAAAACACTTGGGCTGTTTTCTTAATGAAATCGGCAGATTAACCGTGAAGTTAACCTGCCGATTTTCATGAGAGGCTTGAGCGTACGCTCACAAAATGCCGTTCATTAAATTTCGAACGTCCCTTTAACGACAACCTCGCCGTCACGCATCATCACGCGTCCGCGGGCGACGACGTGAGTGAGGTTGAAATCTTCGGTGAAAAGACAGGCATTGGCACAGGCGCCGACTTCGACGCGTCCCTGATCCTTGAAGCCGAGCGCGTCGCCCACATTCTTCGTTGTGAAGAGCAGTGCCTGTTCGATCGGCATTTTGCAGTCGCTGATCAAACGAATCGTTTCTTTGAGGTTGCCGTCAACGCCGCCCACGCCGAGTCCGACCATTTCGCCCTTTTCATTGAAACGCGGAACAGAGCCGTGGCCGTCGGTCGAAAGCGTTATGTGCGTCGGATCAACCCCCATGCCGATCGCTTCGATAACGGCCTGAGCGGGATGATCGAAGCAGCAGGATGCGCCGGTTGTGATGTCAATCCAGCCGCCCTTCTTGCAGAACTCAACAGCAGAATCAAAAACGTGGCGGATACGGCCGCAATGGGTCGGACGAATATGCTTGATCGGGAACCCCTTGGCCAGGATCTCGTCATACATTTCGAAGGCACCCGGAATATTGCCCGTGTGAATATGCAGGAAACCGGTCTTGCCGGCAATCATTGCGCCGACACGAACCTCAGCGAGCACAGCAAGAACCTGCTGCGCCGTCGGGAATGATGAGCGGTGGTCGCCGAGCGCAATTTTCACGCCGATAACTTCGGGCACAAAGAACAAGTCATTGGCAATAGAGTCCGTGAGCGTCGTTGCCGGATACTTGTAGTTGGAGGTATACATCCAAGCCGATACGCCTTCGGTCTGCAGCGCCCGAACCTTCGCCAGAAGATTCGGAATGGAGCGCGTCGTATAGTCCGTACCCGAAACGCCCACGACGGACGTTGTGCCGCAGCTGATCAATTCCGAAAGCACGAGTTCCGGCGTACGTGTTGACGGTCCGCCCTCGCCGCCGCCGCCCGTGACGTGAATGTGCTGATCAAAAAAGCCCGGCGTGAGAATCTTGCCGCTGGCATCCAGGATCTCCAGATCCGGCAGCTGTGGCGCGAGATTTTGTCCGACGGCAACGATGCGGTCATTGACCATCAGAACATCGTTTTTGCCGAGATCCTGCGGCGCGAAGACGCGCGCATTTTTAATAAGGAGTGCTGTCATTATTTCTTCTCCAAAGCGGGGTCAGGAAATTAGAGGAAGATGGCCGAAGCTGCGACATTCATGATGAGCGCGAGGATCATCACCGGCGCTGTACGGCGGACAAGTTCAAAGGGAGAAAGACCGGCAATGCCGGAAACCGCGATGATGACGCCGGCAATCGGGCACATCGTACGGGCGATACCGGCAGAGAGCTGCACCGGGACGGCGAGAATCGCGGCGTTGATGCCTACGCTCGCGGCAGCCTCAGGCAGAAGTGGCGAGAACGCGAAAAAGGCCGCGTTGCCCGAGCCAGTCACCACGGTAGCAACGACCATGATTGTCAGCATGATGAGCAGCATCACCCACACGCCGGCGGACTCCATGGAGGCTGCCATGGAAATCAGCGTGCTGATGCCGCCGAGTTTATTCATGCCGAGCGCAAAGAGTTCCGCGCAGCAAATGAGACCGACGGTCGAAGTGAAAACTTTGCCCATGCCTTCAAAGACGGCTTGGGTGTTTTTCGTGGATTCGCGGAAAGAGCGGCGGGGAATGAAGTCAACCACAAAAGCGATGATGATCGAGACGATGAGACCCGTCTGCAGCGAGAGTTTGATGCCGTCATAAACCATCGGCGAAAAGACGATCAGCAAAACGAGCGGCAGCACCGGCAAAAGTGCATAGTGCACGGGACCAGCACCCTCAAAAGCCTTTTTGAGACGTTCATCAGTCGATTCGGCCGGCGCTTCGGCAGACTCGGCTTCTCCGGCATGCTGAGCCTTGCGGTCAAACCAGCGCTGGATGAAGAAGTGACCGACAGCAACCGTGGCAATCACGCAAAGCGCTACCGGAATCTGGCTCTGTACGAAATAGGTGACCACGTCCGTTCCGAGCAGGTCGGCAGCACGCATTGCATTCGAGGATGAAGGTCCGAGATCCAGACAGCATGTTGAGCCGATCACTGCCGCAGCAGAGGCTCGCGAAACGCCGAGCGCGATGAGGAGCGGATAAATGGAAGCCATCAGCAGCAGGCCCAGACCCACTGCGGAATTGATAAAGAGCGCCATGAACTGACCGACCACATAGGTGACGGCAAGGAGCACATAAGGCGAGCGGATGGCGCTCAGCGGCTTCACACAAAGCTTAACGAGCGCTTTGGAAGCGCCAATGCGGTCCATATAAACCGAGAAGCCTGCAATCAGCATGATGTTGAGGCCAAGGCCCGGCAGGCGTCCCTTCATCAGGTTTGTGAAGGCTTCAGCCAGATCAAATCCAAAGAAGTGCGTCGACTTTGCGTCGGCCACCGGCATGGTTCCGTTCAGGGCTGCGCAGATAAGCATCACGAAACCAGCAAGCAGCAGGATAATCGGCGGGTAATAATTCTTGAGGACGCAGTACGCAACCCCTGCGATCACAAGAAGGGTAATGAGGATTCCGAGCATAGCGGTAGGTCTCCAGTGGTGGTGGCGGTTTGCTTTTTTTGGTTATCTGCAGATCAGCTGCGGGGTCGATCTGCAGATCTTGGCTTTCGGGCCCGGCTCCATTAGTGGTCTGATTTAATCCCTGCGCCGCAGAGCGTAATCAGCACGTCAGTGCTCGGTCCGTAAAGTTCGCAGTAATGATCCCAAGCGGCAAAGTTGGCGGCGGTCGTGTGCTCGATATAGAGCCCGGCCCGTGCAATCTTGGCGCGGGCAGCAAGAATCTTGTCCTCGGGAGCTGCTACAACGGTAATGTCGTGCTTTTTCATCATTTCAAGCAGCTCGCTGCCGCGAAGCGGCTTGCCGATCGCGATGCCTTCGGCAATCGTCGGCTTCACGTCTATGGAGACCGGTGCGTCCAGCCCCAATTCGCGCGCTTTAAGGAGCGGATCGCAGTATTCGCTCTGAAGCGCCACAATCTTCGGGAAATGGTCAATCGCACCGGATTCCAGAAGATGTTCGAGCGCTTTCACCGCACCGATAAAGAGCGTGCCGTTGCCGACGGGCAGAACAACATGTTCCGGGATACGGCCGAGCTCTTCATACACCTCATAGATATAGGCTTTCATGCCTTCATAAAAGAAGGGATTCACCACATGGTTGGCGTAGTAGATGCCCTCTTCACGCACTCGAGCGCGGCAAACATCGGCACAGTGGTCGCGCGACCCGGGAATGACATGCACTTTGGCGCCGTGCGCCTCAATCATGGTGATCTTCTTGGGGCTCGTTCCTTCCGGAACATAGATTTCGCACTGAATGCCTGCTCTGGCGCAGTAGGCTGCTACGGCGTTGCCGGCATTGCCGCTCGAGTCTTGCACACAAGACTTCACCCCGATCGCCTTCATATGTGCAACCAGCGTAGCCGCGCCGCGATCCTTAAAGGAGAGCGTCGGCATGGCGTAATCGACCTTGACGTAGAGACCCGGTTCGAGTTCCACCAAGGGCGTCATGCCTTCACCCAGTGAGACGCTCTGCCAAGCATCACCGTCAACGGCCATAAAGTCGCGGTAGCGGAAAATACTCCAGCACTTCTGATCAATCTTGGCGTCATCCCACTTCGGACTCTTGAAATCAAGTTCGAAGAGCCCGCCGCAGCCGCAGACGGGCGCAAGCGTATCGGCAGGTGTTTTTTTGCCGCAGGCGGTGCAGACATAGCTGAACATAGTTCTTCTTCCCCTTTGAATCAGTTGGAATCAGTCATGGGCTTCGAGTTCGGCGATGCATTCGATTTCAACGAGGCAGCCGAAGTGAAGCGGAGTAGTCGAAACGACAACCCGGCCGGGTTTGTGTTCGCCAAAAAACTGGGCGTATACAGCGTTGATGGGTCCCCAGTATTCGTTGGACGGGGTATAGACGCGGCAGAAAACCACTTGACTGCGCTCGACACCCGCGGCTTTAAGCACTCGGTCGAGATTTTGGAGCGCCTGCGCAGCATGCGCCTGAATGTCGCCCGTGCAGACCTCGCGCGTATCCGGGTCCATAGAGAGCAGCCCGGAAACGTAAAGCATGCCGTTTGAAACCACTGCCGTGCTGTAATGGCCGGGGTTGTTCCCCTTGAATCCGGGATCGATGAATTTCATATTGTTTGCTCCCAGCCGTTTCCGGCGGTGAAGGATTGTTTACAGTTTTGGCGTGTTCTTCACTTTTTCTGCCGTCCTGAGGCCAAAGAGCCGGCTGATTCCGATTCGCGCCTGAGGAGATCCAAATCGCTGTAGAGCGTCACCTTTGAGACCCCTAAACGCTCTGCGGCATAGTCGAGCGCGCCCTTAACAAGAAACACGCCGCGCGTATCCATGAAACGAACGAGAGGAAGCCGTTCTTCGCGGGTCAGAACGGCCGACGACGACCTTCCGGCCCGAACACGTTCCGTCATGCGGTCGATCATGGCGTAAACCGTTTTGAGTACGCTGCCTTCCAGTTCGATATCTGAATCTTTTTGAAGATCTTTGGCCTCTGTGTTTCTCGAGACTGCAGACGCCAATTGCGCCGCAGCGTGTTCGGACGCGAGAGCGTCTGCAGATGCCGATGCTTCCGGAAGGATGGAAGCCTCGCCGGGCGGCAGAAGCGCTAAAAGCGCCTGAAGCTGCCCCGCGGCAGCAGACACATTGGTGACATCCTGATTGATGCAGAGAACGCCGACCACCTCGCCCGCATCATCTCGAATCAGGAGCGACAGTGCACGAATCAGACGCCCGCGGCTTCTGAGCCAATAAACCGGCAGGAGATTCGGGCTCTCGGAACTAAGTCCGCCGTCATCGGTTCTGGGCATTCGCAAGAGGTTAGGCACTAAGTGACGCAGTCCCTGACCGACAGCACGCCCCGTCACTTCCCCGTTTTCCACACGCACGACGGAGTGCACTGGATCCGAAAGATCATGAAGCACGACTTCACAGTTCGGCCCGCTGAAAGCCGCAAGGAGTTTCATCACATCTTCATAGGGACGAAGTGCCGCAGGAAGCGGCGGCTGAAGGGCTCGATTCGTGCTCATTATTGAGAAATGGCTGTCCAGCGTCTTAGGCATACAGCAGGAAAACTCAGATACAGGCATCTTAACATAGATTTTTTATATGCAATATGCTTTGAAAGTTATAGAAATACACCCATAACGATTAGAAAAATCGTCTGTCAGACCGTTTGCCTCGCCAATGGTATAGAATTTTTTATATACCCTTTTCTCCTCAAGCCCCAAAGGAAACCGCAATGTCTGTTGATTCCCGTTTTGCCGCTCCGGCACTCGCCAGTCTCAAGGATTGTGCGCTCGATGATCCGCGCCTTCCGACGCCGCTCTTTGTGATCGACAGCCAGAAGCTCGAAAAGAACCTTCGACGCGCGCAGGACCGAGCGGCAAAGCTCGGCGTGGCCTTCCGCCCTCATCTGAAGACGCATAAATCGATCGGCATTGCGCTGCGCCAAATGACGACGCCGCAAGGTCCGGCCACGGTATCCACGCTGGCCGAAGCCCGTTATTTCGGCGCGAGGGGCGTGACCGACCTCATCTATGCTGTTGGCATTGCGCCGCAAAAGCTCGCCGAGGTCAGCCGTCTGCGCAGTCTCGGCGCCGACATTAAGATCATTCTCGACAGTGCAGAAGCCGCGCGCGCCGTTTCGGCATTCTGCAGCAGGGAAAAAACGACGATTCCCGTGCTCTTGGAGATCGATGTCGATGGTCACCGCTCCGGTATTCGTCCTGACGGTGCAGAGCTTTTGCCGGCTGCGGCGGCGCTCGCTGACGGAGCAGAACTCGTGGGCGTCCTCACCCATGCCGGAGACAGCTACGAATGCAAGACAACTGCGGAAATCGAAGCTGCCGCGGAAGCCGAACGCGCCGGGATCGTTCTGGCTGCAGAAAGACTGCGCGCTGCCGGCCATACCGTCAAAATTGTCTCTGCGGGTTCCACACCGACCCTGATGTTTGCCAAAGACGAAACGGGCGTCACGGAAATGCGTGCCGGCGTATGTGCGCTTTTTGACCTCTTCATGTCCAATGTCGGCGCATGCACCGTTGACGACATCGCCGGATCCGTCCTAGCTACCGTCATCGGCCGTCAGGTCGAT
>UMBE01029771.1_pt1 | contig 9923 bp, 14 predicted proteins | sample 1963881 | NCBI WGS metagenome assembly UMBE01 (sample SAMEA4835933, study PRJEB28245) | human gut metagenome | biome: gut microbiome; material: fecal sample | place: Denmark | collected 2008 | reverse complement strand
CCGCCATAAAATCAAAAAGGGCCGGAACTTTCATTCCGACCCTTTTGTTCTGTGAGTTGTCTCACGAGGACACCATAAATATTTATCAAACTTTATCTAAACCTCTATCTATCAAAGATATTATACACTAATTATCAACATATAACAACATACAAGAATCAAAGAAACATAAAAGAAGGAAAACTTATTCTTACCGCAATTCTTACCGCAAAAGTTTGTTGCGGTAAGAATATTCTCTAAATTTGCCATCGTGTTAAACCAAACATACAACGGATATGGCAACAGTAAAATTTTATTTGACGCGGCCACAGTCAGACAAACCGACCGCAATTTATTTTCTACTAAATTATGGTGCTTTTACCATTCAACCCAATGGAAAGAAAAAGTATCTACCATTAAAGTATTACACCAATGAATCTATTCTTCCGGAGAAGTGGGACGCAAAAGCTGGAGCCCCCATTGCTCCAACTGCGAAAAACAAACGAATAAACTCAATTGAGTACAAAGAGTTAAAAGCAGCCCTAGACAACATTGAAGCTACAGCAAAAGACGTATTACGCCGATTAGAAAATGACGGCCAACCAATAACCAATGAATTGCTGACTTGTGAACTGGACAAGATATATAAAAGCTATAAGGAAGTCGAAGTTATCAAGACAGACGATCTTTTATCCTTCATTGACGACTACATACAAAATACAGACAAAAAGAAACCGACCATCAAACAATATAAGATAGTTCGAAATAATATATTCGAATATGCAGAATTGATGAGGAAACGACCAACATTCGATGATATCGATCTGGATTACTATTTGGGGTTTGTTGAGTTCTTGACAGCTAAAGGATATTCCCCCAATACAATCGGTTCACGGGTGAAAGGGCTTAAGCTATTTATGAATGAGGCATACGAGCGCGATCTACATACAAACCTTGATTTCAAAAAGAAACGCTTTAGTAAACCCAAAGAAGAAACAAACTCCGTTTACCTCAACAATGATGAGCTACTAAAAATTTACAATTGCGATTTCAGCAAAAGAAAAAAGTTAGATCGGGTACGTGATATCTTTCTGATCGGCTGTTATACCGGTTTACGTTTTAGTGACCTGTCACAACTTAAATCTGACAATATCAGTGAAGACGGAACTATTACTGTTAAAACTCAAAAGACGGGAAAAACGGTTGTTATTCCCATTCATACCATTGTACGCACAATATTGGCAAAATACAATAATGAGCTTCCTAAAATGCTATCCAATCAGAAATTCAATGATTACATCAAGGAAGTAGCGAAAGCAGCCGACATAGACGAATCAATCTTCTTACAAACAACCAAAGGTGGTCTCAGCTATACAGAAACAGTTCCAAAATACAGCTTAGTTACCAGCCACACGGCCAGACGGTCTTTTGCTACCAACGCATTTCTGGCCGGAGTCCCGACTATCAGTATAATGAAAATTACAGGACATAAAACAGAGTCCGCTTTCATGAAGTATATCAAGATATCCGACAAGGAGAATGCTATACAGTTAAAGGCGCACAAGTTCTTTAGTCAAATGGTTGTATCTAAATAAATTATTGCAATGGAAAGAGTTTTTAATTATATCAACGTAATGAAAAATATCTATTACGAGTGTCTGTATGGACAAACTATTGATATAGAAAATATTGAAAACGACAAAGAAGGGGTTAAAGTAAATATAAGTGCAATTTTCAATTTGATAGAAAGGTGTCGGTTCGATGGTCAAATATCAGGCTATTATTTTGACATCATAGAATCATTGTTATGGAAACAGAAAACCATAGAAGAAAAAAAACTCATTTTCAATAGTTTATTAAATCGTTGCAATTACGATAATTCTGAATATACAGAAATTATAAATAAAATTGAAAGTATAATATCTCATATTGGTATTGGGAGTGAATTATGGGCAGAATATGCTATGTTAGAAGGATATATAAGAGAGTTTAATAATTTTGTCTCAAGGATAAATGATTTAAATTTTAAAGACAAAAATGAAGGAGATGTTCTAACTAATATTCATTGCCTACATTGGACTGGACAAAATAATGTACTTGCTGATATGTTTCGTCAAGCTAAAAACAAAGGATATATAACCAACTCTTTGTCAGAAATAGCCCAATTTCTTAAAAATGGTTTTGATTGTTATGCTAATACCAAACTATCAACAATAGAAGGTACATTGAAAAATAACAATTCCAGTGCTAACGCAGTACCAAAAGAAGAAAAAAGGATACAGGTTGAGTGATTAAAATTATATACCGTTTTCTATACGGTATAGATTAAGAGACCAAAACCGGGAAACTTTGCATCAAAATTCAAAACGAACGAATTATGATGCAATCAGCCGTATTAGTACAAAACGTTTCTATGTCAGACATAGAGGCGACCTTATCCAGACTATTGGATGAAAAGTTAAGTAATTTGCAACCGGCCAACAACCAGGAACCGGCAAAGTATCTCACCCGTAAAGAAACGGCGGCCAAACTTCGTGTCTCTCTACCGACACTGGCCGACTGGACCCGTATTGGTATTCTCAAGTCCAAACGGATCGGCAGCCGTATATTGTATCTATCTACCGATGTCGATGCAGCTATAAAGGATAGGAGGCTTTGATATGCGTAGAAGGTATAATAACCAATCAAAAAGAAAACGTCCTCAACAAAGGATTATTCAATTAGCATTCAATTTTTTCATTCCGGGAAATAGCAGCATAAAGCATCTTCCGGACGAAGAAATTATGATTAGAATATTGAGGACATCAAACCCGAAGGAAAGAGCAAAAAGTAGCCTTCTGTGTCTTCCGGAGAAGTTATTCCAAATCGTTCATGATGGATTATTGAATGAGTATTTCAAGGAAAGGAGGAGAAATGGTAAATAGAAATTCTTTTATTTTTTATAGGTCTTTCAAAGATTGTATGAACGATCTTTCAGATGCAGATAAACTGATAATGTACGAGGCTATATCTGATTATAGCCTCAACTTAAAAGAGCCAGAATTAACCGGATTCCCGAAAGCATTGTTTAAGTTGATCCGTCCTATCCTTGATGCTAATATTCAGCGCTGGCGTAATGGTTGTAATGGTGGTGCACCTAAAGGTAATAAAAATAATCGTTTCTCTAAAAATACAACCGAAGTACAACCAAAAACAAACCAAAGTACAACCAAAGTACAAGCTAATAAGGATAAGGATAAGGATAAAGATATAAATAATAATATTGGCGAATCTGTCGATTCACCGGCTGCACTATCATTCGAAAATATTTGGTCTCTCTATGGAAAGAAAGGTAACAAGAAAACGAGTGAGCGTAAATGGGGTAAGTTATCCATAACTGCAAAAGAGAAGGCTTTGGCCTATATACCGGCTTATGTTGAGGCTACTCCCGATAAACAGTATCGTAAGAACTTTGAGACATTCCTCAACCAAGAGTGTTGGAACGATGAGTTACCGAGTAATGATCCAATAAACAAGACAGAGCATGAAACGAAATACAGATTTATTGATTAGCCTACCGCATAGTGAAGAGACGGAAAAAGCGGTCATAGGCGCTTTATTGATCGAAAGCGGTACTATCGGAGAAGTTGTTGGAATATTAAATGCCGATATATTCTACGACGTGGCTTTAGGCAAGATATATTCCGCTATAGCCTCTTTGTATGAGAACAATATCAAACCTGATTTATTGACGGTAACAAAGACCTTGATAAGGTCCGGAGAATTAGAAAAAGTGGGAGGTCCTTTTTTTCTATCAACTCTTTCCGGAAATATCGCCTCAACAGCCAATATCGTGGACCATGCTCAATACCTGCATCAACTTTGGTTAGCACGTAAGCTAGCGATTGCCGGTATGGAGATAACCAAGATGGCTACGGACCCAACAGCCGACATTGACGATGTACTGACCGCCGTAATCAAAAAGATCGAGGGAATAGCCGAAAACACGGCGTACAATTCCCGTATGATTGATATCTCTACTGTGGCTACGCAATGTATCGCCGAATATGAAAAACGTCGGGAAATGGCACGACACGGGGAAAAAATAGGCCTGACCACCGGATTAAGCAAGTTAGATCATATCACAGGAGGTTGGAAGCCGGGACAGCTTATCATATTGGCCGCACGTCCCGCTATGGGTAAAACGGCGATGTTACTCCATTTTGCTAAATCCGCCTCTATTACAGGAATACCCGTCGTAATCTTTTCATTGGAAATGGAAGTGCAAGCCTTGACCAACCGGGCACTCTTATCCGAATCAGAAGTCAATAGCGACCGGTTCAAGGCCGGAACGCTCTCAACCGAGGAAGAAACGAGCCTGTGCCAAGCCATAGGCCAAATATCGTGCCTTCCCATCTCTTTGGATGATTCCGCAAATATCAGTATGCAACAAATCAAGGCCCGAGCAAGAGAATTACGAAGAAAAGGAAAATGCGGGTTAGTGCTGATTGACTATTTACAATTGATCGATATGCGCTCAATGAATCGGAGTTATACCCGAGAGCAAGAGGTTAGCCAGTGTAGCAGGGCCGCCAAGATCATGGCTAAAGAATTAGGTGTGCCGGTAATCTTACTTTCTCAACTGTCCCGTCAAGTTGAGGGCCGGTCGGATAAAATGCCGTTATTATCGGACCTTCGTGAGTCCGGAGCCATAGAACAAGACGCGGATATCGTGATGTTTATCCATAGGCCGGAGTACTATAGCGAAAAAGCAGAAAAAGGTTTCGGGGTTATCCGTATAGCCAAACAACGGGACGGCACGACCGGAGATATCCGCTTCCGGTACAACGAAAGCCTAACCAAGATAACGGATTATGACAAAGAGTTACCATTTTAGTACGGTCTTCCCGGCAGGAACCGGGATTGACCATACCGCAAGAGTTAGTAGGCACGATTAAAAATATAACACTTGTGGCTTATGGAAACAGATATTATCAACAGCTACATAACGGTCCGTTACGATCGATGGCTGGATTATTCACAATATCATTGCTCTCTTGCATGTATGCCGGATGAGGCGGTAGATGTACTGAACGAAGTGCTGGCCATGTTGCTGGAGAAAGAATCGGCTTATCTATTGCAGTTGTACGAAGCGAGGAAAGGCCGTTACCGGGAACTTGATTTCTTCGTGCTCCAGATGATAAAACTCAACATCACTTCCGTTACATCTCCTTACCGACACAAGTACAAGCCCCTTCCGGTAGACGAGAATGTAAACTGGCAACAATTGGATCTCATTGACGAAGTGGACCAAGGGCAAGATAGAGCCGCTATCGTTCTCAAGGAAATGCGTTTGGTTCGTTTTGTGTTTGATCGATTGGATTTAACCGACCTGGAAAGACAAGTGTTCGCCCTTAAGTTCTTTGCAGGATCAACATTTGCCAAATGGCCGGGAAAAGAGAGCCGGAGGGTTTTGTATGAATCGTATAAAACAGTTCTTACAGCGATCGGAGAGTTACTTTATACATTACGATTGACCAATAAGGCTTCAGATATCAATACACTATCCAACCGTTCACGGAATAGAGTACATGAGTTATGTGAGATATTTATGAGAACCAGAAAGGTATCGCTCAAAAGGGCGCTTGATTAACAACAAATAAAACAGAATTATGGAGAGGAATTTAGAAGAGATGAGCCAAGAAGAACTCACGGAGTTTATGAACGGACCGGGTACGGATACCCCCGGAGTTACGCCTTTGGACCTGGATGATAAGCCGGGAGAGAACGTAAAGAGCATTCACCAGCACACGGATACGAGACCGGAAAATAGAACGGTCGAGGATTGGACCAACCTGATGAATGCTGAAGAAGACCTCAACAATGGGGTCGTTGATTTGAGTAAGTAACATTTAAAACGAAAATTAGTATGGCAAGAAAAAGCAGTGATCCGAAAGATCAAAACAAACCGGTATTAGTTTATGTGAACGAGTTCGGGATACGGAATAATATCCACAAACTTCAAGAAATCATCCTTCCAGCCGTGAGGATAGTACAACAGGAGTTCGAAAGATTGCGATTGGGCCCCATTTCGGACGCATATTTAAAAGATTTGCTTTTTAACGATATGTTTACCATCCGAAAGGAGATAACGGCGCAAATCGAAAAAGAAACGCCTTCTATGTATTTACGGGATGAGGCGAGACGAAAAGCGGAAGAGATGCTGGGACGGGTATCAGCTGCGTTAGCGAAGCTGGATAAAAAGTTAGATGCTTACGTGATCTACGATTTACTTGAGTACATATCCGTTGACGAGAATGGAAATATTGTCGTCACAGAAAAGGCGATACAGGCCCTTAGAGAAGCGAACAGTATCTACGTGACTACTCCAAAGGCCAAAGAGATGTATGAGGCTCATAAGGCGGCAACGAAAGCCTTAAACCGATTCTACCAGATGATAAAAGGCGAGATTACGAGTAATATCGTAGATGTGGCCGGCTTCTTTACCATTGATGAGGACGACACGGTAAAGCCTACCGTCCGGGATTATGAGTGTTCACCTTATGTTAGAAGCCGATAATGGCCAAGAAGAACATTTTCCCACGAAAGGAAACCAGACAGAGGTTCGCAATGATGGTAAAAGCCTGTGATCCGGTAAATCCCTTCGTGGGGAATATCCTACCGGAAGAAGATCCGGACATAACGGTTCCGGATGTTGAACAGCCAGATATACCCTGTGATGAGATTGTGATCGAATAATAGAGAATCCTGAATTTCTACAGTCCCTAAAACGCGCGCGAGAACTATGGGCGTCCGGCCAACAGTTGGATATTGTGCGAAAGGTTTATATCTTTGTAGTATAAACGTATTTAGTAAAGTTCCCGGATTGCAGTTCCGGGAGGGCTGACTATAAAAGCAAAGGCCCGGTTCGCTAAGTCGTGGATTGTAGTTCCACGGGGCTGGCGACCGGGCCTTTTGGGTTATTATACTCAGACAATAAAGACCTCAACCGTTGTACTGAACACAATAGTTGAGGCCTGAAATTTTGCGTTATAGGAGATTATTTATACCTTCGCAAAAAGGTGCTACTTCAAGTTATCCCGGCGAAAGCACACAGGAAAGGCGACGGAAGTCCCACCGTCATTCTAAAAAGTAGCCTGATAGATTCAGCCGTGGATTGTAGTTCCACGTGTGATGGTCTATCGGGTTACTTTCGTTTTTACAGACAATCTCAACAACAACGGTGTACAGCACCGTTGTTACACCGTAACATTACGGCAATATTATGGCAGGGGAACCGGGGTCATTATCACCCCAGTTGATTACAACAATGGTCATAGAATAAACTAAATACTGTCCATGAAATAATGTTTCAACAACATAAAGGGGTCACCACTTTAATGCCCCCTTTTACATCATGAGTAAGGAGTGAACGAACCTTCAGACCGATCCGGAAGATTGTCCCGGTTAGCTTTAAGGGGGAAGCCATTTTGTCCCCCTCTATCCCATGAAACACGATGTAGGGTATAAATGCGGTTGCTTTAATCCATCGTATTTCACGATCTAAGTTCAACTTAGGTCGTCAGACCCCGTCGCATTTCACGACGCCCCCATATATCTACTGTCGCATATCACGACGGTAGACCGAGGTTGGAAATTCTACTTTGGCTAATCTATAGAAGATTGCAAGGCAAGATATCCGGCCTTGATAAACTACAAAATTTAAGATTTGACCTGATGTAACGATTCATTCTACCTGGTATAGAGAAAATCCGACTTTTCCGACGCTATAAAAAAGCTGCCATTTTTGACAGCCTAAATACTATTTTCCAGTCCCCAAATTTATCATATCCCTTAAATACATTATAGCGTTATACGGATTTGTCTTTATTTTTTCATCATAAGTCCCAATTAATTTATCAAGGTTTATGATTCCATTGTCTTTCCCTCTTTTTATTAATATTTCTTTTTCCGTGCTACAAGCAATAAGAAATTCCTGATTTATTTTTTCTCGTTCTAACTCTAAATTCGACCGGTTACTTTTGAGCGTCTCAATTTCTTCAATATTATTATGCTTAATATCAAAATAACGGTCTAATTGATCTGAAAGTTGGCTTATTTTCTCATTTAGACTTAATAATTGTCCATGTAATCTATCTGTTTCATTCATAACTTGTATTTTTATGTTGCAAATATGCGATTTGCTGTGAATAAAAACAAGACAAAGGAAGAACAAATTAAAAAACTTTCCTACATTTGCAGCGTTCCGACCAGAACAAAGACATAAAATATTAAGTTTGTAACACAAAATTGTGTCTACATGGTTGTGTATTGCTCATACCAAAAGATATGAGGCTGCCTTATCCCTGCGGATTGTTACAACTTAATGTTTAACAATTGTTCTTGGTCGGACAAAAGGGAAGGGCAGCCTTTTTTTGTGCCCGTGAATTTCATTCGCATGACCAAGAACAATGAAATTTACAACCAGCCGAATAATAGTAAGCTGGATGTAACGTCCACCCACGAAACGGGTAAGTATTCAAACCCTAAACTGCAAGCTATATTGGCTTCCGGTTCTCCGTACTCAACATTAGAACTGCAAGCCGCCTATGATGCCGGCCGCCGGATCGGCAGAATCGAAGGAATGATCAGCTACCAGCGCCACCTCATCGAGAACCTGCAAAAGGAGAACGTTCAGTTAAACCAGAAGCTCCAAACACAGAAAGGAGGTAACCAATGAAAACTCCCAGTACTTCTATTCGTCAAGTCGGTGTTATCAGAGAGAACCAACTGTTCAATGATTACCGTAAGACGGTTTTTAATATCTGGTTTGACGGTAATCAGGTCATAGACACGATGAGCTATGACGAGATGCTGGCCCTGCGTGATATACTCAATGATGCTGCAAGCGATTATGTGGATTCTTTAGAAGATCAAAAAAGGCATAAGCAAGAATTGGCTGATAAGATAAATGATATAATGGAAAAAATGAGTACGGAAGGAGGTCAAAAATGAAAAAGAAAGTATCACCTTTAAAAAAGGAACGCGAGGAACTGACTGCCATGCTACACGATCTCAATTCTGTCAAATCACACATAAAGGACTGGCTGGATGATGAAGGAGCTCTTATGAACGAAGCTTATTCTGTCAAGCTTGAAATCATTTATGACAGCCTCCTTTCCATCATGTCTGACATAGGAGAAATGATAGGTTATACAATCTTCCATGATATTAACGAAGGAAAGGAGGTAAAGCTATGAAGGATCTTGTATCTTTAAAAACCGAGCGCGAAATACTGATTCTTGCGATAAAAGAACTTGTATCAGCCAGCCACCGCCTTGCCGGTATCAATGAAGATAATAGCAGTCTTGCCGAATTATATCGAAAAACTCTTCTCGATGCGGAAATGCAGCTTAGCAATATCTGCAGTGAAATAGGAAATATGGTTGGCTATACTGTTTATTCTGATCTTTGTGAAGGATTGGAAATATAATCCACTACCATAATCGAAAAAGGCCGTTATGGGAAATCCCCGAACGGCCTTTTTTATGCTTTCAAATAAATACGGGCCAGGAACCACCCCGACCCGCTATGTGTTAAACCAACCAACGAGTACCGCTGTACATCTAACTGATTGATATCACAAAGGTAACACTAAAAATCAATTTGTCAAGATGAGTGAATGAGGCTGTTCGTAAGTTGGGAAAAATTCTTACCGCTATTCTTACCGCAAAAGAAAAACCGTCTACTATCTTACTGATAATAAACGGCTTTCTTCGATTGTGAGTTGTCTCACGAGGATTCGAACCTCGACAGACAGAACCAAAAACTGTAGTGCTACCATTACACCATGAGACAATCCGGCGCTTTATCTAAAGCAATGCAAAGGTAAGAATAAAATCTTACCTTGCAAGCATTTTTTGTAAAAAATCCAAACAGTTTCTTATTTTACGATCAGTAAATAG
>UMBE01019832.1_pt1 | contig 9945 bp, 8 predicted proteins | sample 1963881 | NCBI WGS metagenome assembly UMBE01 (sample SAMEA4835933, study PRJEB28245) | human gut metagenome | biome: gut microbiome; material: fecal sample | place: Denmark | collected 2008 | reverse complement strand
AGCGACTAACTTTGATTCAGAAACTCGCCCATCTGTGTCTTATTTCTATCCACGCTCTCCTTGCGGAGAGCGACAGAGCACCTCCTTATAATTTAATGATACATCACACATTTCTATCCACGCTCTCCTTGCGGAGAGCGACATGACCTAGAGCCATCCAAAACACGAAGATTAACATTTCTATCCACGCTCTCCTTGCGGAGAGCGACACATGCTTATCAGCTTGTGTTGTGGGTGCTTCGCATTTCTATCCACGCTCTCCTTGCGGAGAGCGACTCCAAAAATTCTGTGATAAGTATTGATAAGATACCATTTCTATCCACGCTCTCCTTGCGGAGAGCGACTTGACTCGCTGACCGATGATGTATCAACCGGCGGATTTCTATCCACGCTCTCCTTGCGGAGAGCGACTGGCATCATTGACATAATCAATAATATAATCAATGATTTCTATCCACGCTCTCCTTGCGGAGAGCGACAAGGTCTGACACAAACAGACCTTGCAAACCGTGCAATTTCTATCCACGCTCTCCTTGCGGAGAGCGACATGGCATCATTGACATAATCAATAATATAATCAATGATTTCTATCCACGCTCTCCTTGCGGAGAGCGACCCGGGAAGGGCCCCGCTGTCAAGGGTTATCGGAATTTCTATCCACGCTCTCCTTGCGGAGAGCGACATAGTTGCAACTTACAATATACTGATATGGATTATTTCTATCCACGCTCTCCTTGCGGAGAGCGACGCGCTGGGCGCGGTCACGTCGCCAGCCGTCAGCAATTTCTATCCACGCTCTCCTTGCGGAGAGCGACCATGCGGTGTGATAGTCGCCCGTTGCAAGGCCCAATTTCTATCCACGCTCTCCTTGCGGAGAGCGACGCGCTTCATTGGCGCATCATACGGCCGGACCGCGATTTCTATCCACGCTCTCCTTGCGGAGAGCGACGGGCATCCCAGTCATATTCCTTGGCGATGATCCTATTTCTATCCACGCTCTCCTTGCGGAGAGCGACCTTGGCAAATTCCTCGCGGGCACCGCCCACGGTGATTTCTATCCACGCTCTCCTTGCGGAGAGCGACCAGAGCGTAACAACCTCTTTTCAAGGTGGATTTGCTATTTCTATCCACGCTCTCCTTGCGGAGAGCGACGACCGCCAACAGAACGGACCCGTCCGCCATTCTGGATTTCTATCCACGCTCTCCTTGCGGAGAGCGACTCAGCTTGTTGACGGGGTTGCTCGTTGCGTTATAATTTCTATCCACGCTCTCCTTGCGGAGAGCGACGTGCCCCAACAGGAAAATGGGCAGGCTGCAACCATTTCTATCCACGCTCTCCTTGCGGAGAGCGACACCGCGTTAAAAACCATCAAAGCACTTTTTGACACCATTTCTATCCACGCTCTCCTTGCGGAGAGCGACGTGCCAGTTGATGGTACGTTCCTTCATCAAGCGGATTTCTATCCACGCTCTCCTTGCGGAGAGCGACCGACCTCCAAACGCTGCAGCAATACCGGTTTGTAATTTCTATCCACGCTCTCCTTGCGGAGAGCGACCCTACTTTTATTGTCTATAGTATAACTGTTAAATGTATTTCTATCCACGCTCTCCTTGCGGAGAGCGACCCAGCACTCCCGACATCTGCGCCGGTCGAATAGGATTTCTATCCACGCTCTCCTTGCGGAGAGCGACGGAAAATGGGCAGGCTGCAACCGAACAATTACCCGCATTTCTATCCACGCTCTCCTTGCGGAGAGCGACAACAGTTACATGGGATGTTGTCAACGATACAGATATTTCTATCCACGCTCTCCTTGCGGAGAGCGACTTGCAGCTCTTGCCACCGAGCAGCAGACCCGCGCCATTTCTATCCACGCTCTCCTTGCGGAGAGCGACCACCCCGAGGCTGTCGCGCGTGGTCCCGACGCCGATATTTCTATCCACGCTCTCCTTGCGGAGAGCGACCAGCAAAAATGCAGCAATGGGAAATCCCACATTAATTTCTATCCACGCTCTCCTTGCGGAGAGCGACGCAGTGCCGGACCTTGGCAAGCGGGATGTAAGGATTTCTATCCACGCTCTCCTTGCGGAGAGCGACAGGGCACCTTTCGTTGCGCTGTACACATCAACCCGAATTTCTATCCACGCTCTCCTTGCGGAGAGCGACCGTTAAAAGCTTTCTGCGCAACGGATTCTTTTTAATTTCTATCCACGCTCTCCTTGCGGAGAGCGACGCAACGGCTGGCAGAAAGCCAGCAGCAAGGTGCTATTTCTATCCACGCTCTCCTTGCGGAGAGCGACCACAGTCGGCGTTATCAAGATAGCTGTAGGTCAACATTTCTATCCACGCTCTCCTTGCGGAGAGCGACTCGTTTTCTGTCCGTGAGGTTTTTGCTAATTTTATTTCTATCCACGCTCTCCTTGCGGAGAGCGACCCCTTGTTGTCACTGCCTTTCCGGGCAGTGCGGATAATTTCTATCCACGCTCTCCTTGCGGAGAGCGACTCGCGGTTGGACGCTGAATATTAACGGCCCAATATTTCTATCCACGCTCTCCTTGCGGAGAGCGACGGTATCTTATTAATACCTATCATAGGATTTTCGGAATTTCTATCCACGCTCTCCTTGCGGAGAGCGACTCAATGATGCCATCAATGGGTGCAATCCTGATATTATTTCTATCCACGCTCTCCTTGCGGAGAGCGACAGAACGTTGGAAGTTACTCGTAATTCTGATTCTGATTTCTATCCACGCTCTCCTTGCGGAGAGCGACGGCTTGAGTTATTTCTATATTATCAAGATAACAGATTTCTATCCACGCTCTCCTTGCGGAGAGCGACGTACATTTTGATAATTTCAATCTGCACTGTGTCATTTCTATCCACGCTCTCCTTGCGGAGAGCGACCTATTCTTGATTATTTTTCTGGCGTGATGCGGCAATTTCTATCCACGCTCTCCTTGCGGAGAGCGACTGGTCCGATGGAAAGAGGACAAGTATATTACATTAATTTCTATCCACGCTCTCCTTGCGGAGAGCGACATAACTCTGTTAACACCGCTGATCAAGAAGCAAATTTCTATCCACGCTCTCCTTGCGGAGAGCGACGCACTACGATAATTACAATCTGCACTGCGTGGAAATTTCTATCCACGCTCTCCTTGCGGAGAGCGACCTCAACTACTTTGACTTTTCCGGGCTTTGGCGTGATTTCTATCCACGCTCTCCTTGCGGAGAGCGACGTGCTTCGCAAGGTGCCGATTCTGGGCATAAAATGAATTTCTATCCACGCTCTCCTTGCGGAGAGCGACCTTCTAAAATCATCTCATCTTCAATCATAGCTTATTTCTATCCACGCTCTCCTTGCGGAGAGCGACGGTGGCTCCGGTGTTGGCAATTGGCCGCGCGTGATATTTCTATCCACGCTCTCCTTGCGGAGAGCGACGGCAGTCACTACAGTAGTAGTAGGCCCCTCAAGAGATTTCTATCCACGCTCTCCTTGCGGAGAGCGACATGATACATCTTCGCTCATGCAATGCCAAGCCAAATTTCTATCCACGCTCTCCTTGCGGAGAGCGACGCAAACCAAACAAACTTGCCGGGTCGAAACTAGTATTTCTATCCACGCTCTCCTTGCGGAGAGCGACATCACTTCCGAATACGACAAGATGCAGGGTAATCCATTTCTATCCACGCTCTCCTTGCGGAGAGCGACCGCTGGCGGTCATCAAAAACAGCACGGCATTTTCGGTATTTCTATCCACGCTCTCCTTGCGGAGAGCGACAATGGTGCGGCCCAGTACCTGGCTGATCGCTTTGGTATTTCTATCCACGCTCTCCTTGCGGAGAGCGACCGGCACCCCGATTTCAGAAATTCCCGTCGGTTGGTGATTTCTATCCACGCTCTCCTTGCGGAGAGCGACCCTTGACTACCGTGTTACACTGGTACCACATCAGCAATTTCTATCCACGCTCTCCTTGCGGAGAGCGACTACCGGTGGAGTGGATGCAAATACCTGGTGGGAATTTCTATCCACGCTCTCCTTGCGGAGAGCGACGCAGTGCCTCACCTTGGCAAGCGGAATATACGATTTCTATCCACGCTCTCCTTGCGGAGAGCGACCACGGTGGAGCGGATGATCGGCAAGAAAGAGCGCGTATTTCTATCCACGCTCTCCTTGCGGAGAGCGACTCATGCCTGGCAACTCGCCTGTGATGCTGGACAATTTCTATCCACGCTCTCCTTGCGGAGAGCGACGGTACCGGTGGAGTGGATGCAAATACCTGGTGGGAATTTCTATCCACGCTCTCCTTGCGGAGAGCGACAGCAAAAGTGCACAAAACAGTGGGGCACTTTTGCGCATATGAAACAAATTTTATGGAGATTGCATCTTCATGCTGACAGGCAAGGCTGTATTTTACCCTTTCTGCCCCTGTTTTTTCCATATTTTCTGGTGCGAAGGAACCGGGAATTTTATGATTGCCTTCCCCTCGCACTAAGCAAACAAGATTCCATCCTGATCAAAATCCGGGTGCAGACCCACATGCTCGACTTTGCTTTTGTAATGGTTTCCCAGTTGATAAAAGCGCAGGCTGTCCGATTCCGAATCGATCAGTTCGGTCAATTTTGCTTTGAACATCGTGTATTGCGCGGCATCCAGCAGGCACTCAAATACAGAGTTTTGCACCCGCTGGCCGTAGTCTACACAGACTTTTGCTACTTTGCGCAGCCTGCGACGACCGGCGGCTGTTTCGGTGTTGACATCATAGGTTACAAGCACCAACATAACGGCACCTCACTTCCAGAAAAACGGTGGGTACACTTCCAGGTCGCCGCGCAGAGCACGGGCCAGCAAAAGCGCCTGAACATAGGGCACCAGCCCCCAGGGCAGTTTTTCTTTCAAAAACGGATGGGTGATCTCTTCCTTCTTTTTGTTCTGCCATGCGGTCAGGAAAGCTTTGCGGCCATCATCCGTCAGCAGTACGGCACCATTTTCCTGTTTTTGCAGGTGTTTTGCCGTGATGATCTTTTGATTGATGCAGCTGATGACCAGCCGGTCTGCATAAACCGCCCGCAGTTCTTCCATCAGGTCAAGTGCCAGACTTTTGCGGCCGGGGCGCGGGCGGTGCATAAAGCCAACATAAGGGTCCAGGCCCACAGCGGTCAAGGCGGATGCACACTCCCGCGCCAGCATGCTGTAGGCAAACGAAAGCAGCGCATTCACATTGTCCAGCGGTGGACGGCGGCTGCGGCCCTCAAACACAAAATCCTGCTTTTGCTGCAGAATCAGGTCATTCAGGCAGTCAAAGTAGCGCTGGGCTGCCTCGCCTTCCAGGCCGCGCAGCTGTTCCGGATCATCGCTGGTCTGTATCAGCGGCAGCGCGGCGGCCAGCTGGGTGGAGGTGCGTTTCATTTTTTCGACCGGGACACGCTGGGGATGATCGCGGGTTGCGCGTTCCAGCACCCAGCGTGCGTTATACACTTTACCAAGGATAAAGCTCCGGGCATAGCGACAGCTCTGGGCCGGGTCATCCGACACGCGGTACTGCGTCTGACGCAGCAGCACATTGCCGCGTTCTTCCCCCACGGTACGGGCCTGAAATCTGCCATACGGGTCAAAAAAGCAAAGGTCAATGCCCCGCCGGGCACAAGCTCCCATCAAAGCGGGGCTGGCACCCGCGTAAGTAAAGCAGACGATGCCTTCCAGCGTATGCAGGGCATAACGGTGGGTTTCCTGCTTATTGCGGGTAACAACAAGGTTTTCGCCATCCAATGTCAGGTAAGCGTCCTCATTGATGACAAACAGGGTGTTGAGCAGCTTTCTCATGGCGCGCCCTCCTCAATATGCTCCCGCAGATACGCCGCCGGGTCTGCCTGCTGATACAGCGCCGGCAGGCAAAGCTCTTTCAGTGAGCAGGCATTGCAATGCTTGCCGGGTTTGCTTTTGGGGGTATAGCCGCGCGCAAACAGGCGGTTCATCTCATCCGCCATGGTCTGCGCGGTGCTGCGCAGTTCCGGTGTCAGGGAAACATGTTCCCGCTGCCGGGTTTCTTCATAAAAGATTTCCCCTTCCGGCACCTCGCACACCAGCATTTCTTCCAGCGCCATGGCCTGTGCGCAGAGCTGCAAACGGTCGGCATCGTTTATCTTGCTGCGGCCATGCTTATATTCCACGGGCATGGGCTGCCACAGGCCGCGGCGGCCCTGCAATGACACGCCGTTTTGATCCTTGTGAAACTCTACCACATCGCAGTCGCCGGTCAGTTTTAAGCGGTGGCTGACGACCCTCATACCGCGGGCGATCAGCAAATCGCCGCGTTTTTCCGTCAGGGTAACATCATGGCAGCGGGTATGCTGCAGGCGGCCTTCGGCGGTGCGTTGGTTTTCGGACCATTGTTGTTCCAGGTGTATGAGCGCCCACTGACGGCGGCAAAAGCTGAAATGCTGGATACCGGACATCAGCAGGTAATCATCTGGGGAAGCCATTACGACAGCCTCTCGCACGTTACCCCTGCGGGAAGATTTTCATCCACCGTTACCACATAGTCATGGTAACTGCGCGGGAAGGCTACCCCTTCGGCACGCGTGACATGCACTGCATCAAACAGTTTATAGGACGGCGCATTGCCCAGCTCCGAATCATGCTTGAACACGATCAGTTCCCGAACTGCCATTTTGCCGCGGGCTGCACTGTGGTCATTTTCAAACATATTCAGGATTGCCTGCCACAGCAGCTGCAGGTCATCCTCTGAGAATCCTGTAGTTTTGCGGGCAAGGTTGGCAGAAATGTAACCCTCTGCACGGTACAAGCCATACGGGATCACATACTTGCGGCCCATCTCAGTGCCTTTTCGCTCTGCATCCGCTTCGGTCGTAATGGCAATACGGGTAATGGTCACTTCCTGCGGGAGAACAGGGTCTACCGAGCGTGCAAAGCTCAACTGAACAGGGCCACGCACCTGCCCACAGTTCAGTGCGCCTTTTACAAAGGTTGTCATAACGGCGCCAAATGTGCGGATATCATAAAAGTTCTGGCACATAAAGTCCCGGATTTTACGGTCCAACTCCGGGTCATCTTTCTTGGCGACTTTCAGGGCATCCTTGGCATCAGCATCAATGCCCAAGTATTCGAGTGCTTTTTTATCGCTGCGGTTCAGGGGGACCTGATCTTTAATGTAAATCTGGTATCCTGCTTCATCTTCTTTGGCCACTTCGACATAGTTGCGAATCTTACGCTTTAAGCAGACATCTGTAACAATGCCATATCCCGTTTCCGGATCAACGCGCGGCATGTTGCCTGCATCCGGATCGCCGTTCGGATTTCCATTTTCAACGTCAAACAGAATTACAAAATCATACCGGTTTTTGATTGCCTGTGCCATTGTTATTCCTCCACTTTCTTTGTATAGCGTTCCTGTGTCTGATGGTAATAGCCAAGGATAAAAGCGCCTTGTTCCGGCAAGGTCAGCCGTGCGGGAAAGCTTCCTTCCAGTTTTCCGCCCGCCAGCGCAGCGATCTGCTTATCGTAATAAATCTTTTGTGGCTTGCTCATTTTTTGCATATGCTTTTGTGCCAGCATCAGAATTGTCGGGAATACAGTAGCTGGGGTGGATGCCGCCGCATTAAAATAGCGGTCTTTGATGGTTGTATTGATATCCGGGTTTACCGCCATCTGGATTGCTTCCAGCACAGCAAAAAGCTGACCCATAACATACGGTTGATAATTTGTTTCCTTGTTATTTTCCACAGTTAATACCTCCTTTGGGCAACGGGGATCTTCATTACGCAGGTAGTATGCTTTTATAATAGCGGCACGGCCGCGTGTTACTTTTTGCTCTGCGCGGATACGCATCATAACGCCATCCAGCAGGGTTGCCGGGTACCTTGTATTATTCAGGATTGCACGCAAGACATCGCCTGCCAGCTGCGGTGATGCCGATGGGCTGCGGGAATTGGTGTTGACAGTTTCCTGCAGTAGCCAGTACAGCCCCAGCCGCGGGAATTTATCATAAGCAGGGCGCACAATCTCTAAGCGGTCATAATGCTTCTGCACATTATCAAGCAGCGTTTGAAATGTATCCTGCCAGAAAAAGCGAACCGAGAGGCGCGCCGCATTAGGGGCCAAGCCAAGCACATAAAAGTGCCTTTGTGGGTCAAGTGTCACGTTCTGCCACTCTACACGCTGTCCATGGACCAGCTTGTCCACTGCATTTCGCACATCGCTTTCGCTGACAGGCGCATCCATGGCAAACAATGCATCCATTGCTACCTGCTGGTAGGCGGTCTCACCACCTGCTGCCCAGCAGACAATGGTGGTATCGCCCACGCGCTGAACATGTTCCCTGTCTGCCAGCAGATAGTTTAATGCCTGTGCATAGGCAAAGGCCGCATAACTGCCAACCGGCGCATTGCCCCCCTGTTCATGTCCGTATGAGCAAAAAGCGTCCGCATTAAAAGAAACAATCGATGCGCCGGAAGACTGTGCCCCGGTCACGCCTTTAATCGCCGGGTGCAGGCGGGCAAGCGGTGCCTTTTGCCCTGTAACCAGGCATCGGATTTCCGGTGCATCCGTGTTCTTATCACACTGCCGTTGCCAGGCTTCCTGTATTTCCGGATCGTCCTGAACATAGTTTTCCCGAATCAGAAATACCAGATTGCCACCCTTGTAAAGTTCCTTGAGACTTTGTTCCAGCGCTGGATTCTGCTCCGCCGCCTTGGGGTCCCAGTTTATAAAAAAGTTCCGCACTGCCTGTGCCGCCTGACCGGGAACATTTTGTAAAATGGCAAGATGCAGCTCCTTTGCAGCGGCAAAGCACTGCATTGCACGCTCCGGTTTGCCTTTTCCGTCAATGCCAAGCATGTAAGCACTGTTATCACACAAAAAATTGGCTGCCACACCACTAGAGCGTTTAACCTGTTCCGGAACTTGCAGCTGACATGGAGCAAGCACTGTTTTTTTACCGCGCTTTTCCTCTTGCTGCAAGGGGTGCAATGCCATCAGTTGGCCGTTTTCATCCAGTTCCAAAGCCCAACTGACTTTTGCGCTTGTCCAACCGGGGCGTGTGATTTTGCCATTGGCTAGCAAATCTTCATAGTATTGTACCAAAGCCTGTAAAATCATCGGTACACCTCGCAGTCTGCCACATTCAACACACCATGTTCCAATTTTGCATGGAAATACATCGGGGTTATGTTCTGCGGGTCAGTGTAGTCAAAGTCATATAGCATGAATCCCAAATCCCGTGTTTCCTCAATGGTCGGGATTGGCCCGCCGGGCCATGCGCGGAATGCGGCAGGAAATTCACGGCACCCAAAATAAGGGGTATGAAAACACTGGCCCCTGGACATGCGCCGGGTAACAATATCCTGGAACTTTCCCGGATTGTCGCTCGGTGCCGCACGGTCAGTCATCTCAAATTCTGCCTCAATCACATAATGAACGTCCTGCAACACCATGGCTGCACGCTGAACGATCTGCTGGGGCGTTGCAAGGTAAAGCTCTTTCCCTGTTCCCTGCATCGCGCTGCGTACATCGGAACAAAGAATTTTGCTTTTTACTTCGTTCCGACGGATGTTGGTAAAGCGGATTGGGTTCATAACATAGATTTTCCGGATTTTCCACCGTAAGCCGGGGTGGTAATAGATTGCTTCTACTATGCCGCGTGCCGCGGAAGGGGTGAGGACTTCATATGAAACCCTTTCGACTTTTAGCTCAGGCCTCGAGAGCAAAGCATAATTCCCCCATACTTCCAGCTGGATCATCTGCATCAACTCCTTTGCATTTCTATTTTCAGTTGTTTTTAATTTATATTTTTGCTATAATTTCAATATATGCTACTTGGCACCAAATGTCAATCCTTTTATCATGTATACTTTTTGTTTGCTTTTCATCCGGTTTTCTTTTATAATAAGTTGCGTCGGCAGCTTATGCCGTGGATAGAAATA
>UMBE01034639.1_pt1 | contig 10015 bp, 10 predicted proteins | sample 1963881 | NCBI WGS metagenome assembly UMBE01 (sample SAMEA4835933, study PRJEB28245) | human gut metagenome | biome: gut microbiome; material: fecal sample | place: Denmark | collected 2008 | reverse complement strand
CTATATCGGGGAGCTTGTGTTTAATATGCTCGTCCTCGTGGGCGCGGTTAAAATGGCCGACCGTGTTGTGCGTGAAATGATGGGCTTGTAATTGCTTTTTGCGGATATTCGCAGGAGGCTATTTATTATGTAAGTAAAGGAGCGATATTCTATGAACTCATACGAAGAAAAAAAGCAACGGAGAATCGACTACTACAACGAGAAAGCGGAAAAGTTTGAACAGCAAAGCAGCCAGCTTGCACACGAATCGAGCAAGATGGTTGAGGCAATCCCTATGGGGCAGCCGCTTTTGGTCGATCATCATTCCTACAAATCCGATAAAAATTACCGTGACCGCGCATGGGGCAAAATGGAGAAATCCGTGGAGGCCGGACAAAAAGCGGACTACTACCGCAGTAAGGCCGAGGCCGCCGAAAACAATTCCGCTATTTCCAGCGACGACCCCGAAGCCGTTACGAAGCTGAAAGAAAAATTACAGCAGCGACAAGACCTGCAAAGCCATATGAAAAAGGTCAACGCCTATTACCGCAAAAACGGCACAATGAAAGGCTTTGAGGGCATTTCCGATGAAAAGGCGGCTGAAATTGACGAGGCCGTAAAGAGCGACTATTCGTGGATCACCGCCCCGTATGCTCCCTATCAGTTATCCAACAACAACGCGGAAATTAACCGTCTGAAAAAGCGTATTGAAAGTCTGGAACGCCGTGAGGAAACGGGTTTTGTCGGCTGGAAATTTGAGGGCGGCGAAGCGGTTGCCAATCAAGAGGAAAACCGCTTGCAGCTTCTTTTTGACGAAAAACCCAGCGAGGAACAGCGCAGTAAATTAAAAAGCTGGGGGTTTCGCTGGTCGCCATCCAATAAGGCATGGCAGAGGCAGTTAAACAGCAACGCCATTTATGCCGCCGGGCAGATTGAGTTTATCAAGCCCCTTGACGGCAGAACTCCGCGCGAGCTGCAACCGAAACCCAAATCCAAAGACGAACAGGAACGATAACGGGAGGTGATATTTTGGAAGTCAAGATTAACCGTGAAATCCGTAACTATACCGAATCTATGTTTTTCGGGTTAAGTATGCGGCAATTCATATTTTCCATTTTAGCGGTCGCTGTCGCCGTAGGGCTGTATTTTCTCTTAAAGCCCTATGTCGGGACGGAAACCGTGTCGTGGATGTGTATTCTCGGCGCTGCTCCCTTTGCAGCGCTGGGTTTCATCACCTACCACGGAATGACCGCCGAGCAATTTATCTGGGCGTGGATTCGCTCGGAGCTTTTAGAGCCGAAAGAGATTCGTTTTGAATCCTCGAATTTCTACTATGAAATGCTCAAAAGCACAATCGAAAAATCACAGCAAGGAGGTAAAGCATGATTAAGACCTTAAAGAACCTGCTGAAACAGGATAAAGAGAGATATTCCGTCCCCCGCAAGGTGCAGGATGTTATCCCGATTCAGCGTATCTGGAAAGACGGCATTTTTCAGGTGGGAAATCGCTTTTCCAAGACCTATAAATTCAGCGATATAAACTACCTTGTGGCAAGCCGTGAGGACAAGGAAGCGATGTTTCTTGCCTATTCCGAACTGCTCAACTCTCTGGATTCCGGCGCTACCACAAAAATCACCATCAACAACCGACGCTTAAACAAGGCGAATTTTGAGCAGTCGATTTTAATGCCTATGCGCGGTGATTCCCGTGATGTGTACCGCAAGGAATACAATCAAATGCTGCTTGACAAGGCCACCGGCGCAAACGGCATTATGCAGGAGAAATATATCACAATTTCGGTCGGCAAAAAGGATATTGAGGAAGCCCGCACCTACTTTTCCCGTGTGGGCGCAGACCTGATTTCCCACTTTGCCGCCCTCGGTTCAAAGTGTACCGAGCTTGACGCAGGCGAAAAACTGCGGGTACTTCACGACTTCTACCGTCAGGGTGAGGAAGCCGCCTTTCATTTCGACCCGCAGGATATGATGAAAAAGGGACACGATTTCAAGGACTATATCTGTCCCGATTCTATGGAAAAGAACAGCGATTATCTGAAGCTCGGCGAGAAATATTGCCGGGTTCTTTTTTTGAAAGACTACGCTTCGTATATCAAGGACAGCATGGTAACGGAACTCACCGATTTTAACCGCAATATGATGTTGTCGATTGATGTTGTCCCCGTACCCACCGACGAGGCGGTGCGTGAGGTAGAAAACCGTCTGCTCGGTGTGGAAACGAACATTACTAATTGGCAGCGCAGACAGAACGCAAACAACAATTTTTCTGCCGTTGTGCCGTATGATATGGAGCTCCAGCGAAAGGAAAGCAAGGAGTTTTTGGACGACCTGACAACGAGGGATCAGCGCATGATGTTTGCGGTCATTACTATGGTTATCACCGCCGACGACAAAAAGCAGCTTGACAGCGACACCGAAACGGTGCTGTCCGTTGCAAGAAAGCATATGTGCCAGCTTGCCGTTTTGAAGTTTCAGCAGTTCGACGGCCTGAATACCGTACTGCCAATCGGCACAAGAAAAATCAATGCCTTTCGTACTCTCACAACCGAATCTTTGGCAGTATTTATGCCGTTCAAGGTACAGGAGGTTCAGGACAAGGGCGGCATTTACTTCGGAGAAAACGCCATTTCTCACAATCTCATTATGTGCAACAAGGCGAACCTTTTGAATCAGTCGGCTTTTCTGCTCGGCGTTCCCGGTTCGGGTAAATCCTTTTCCGCAAAAGAACTGATTGCCTTTTTGATTCTCAACACCGAGGACGATGTGCTGATCTGCGACCCTGAAAATGAGTTCGGCGCTCTGGCGGCGGCTTTGGGCGAGGAAACAGCGACCGTCATTCATATGGCGGCAGGCGGCAAAGACCGCTTGAACGCTATGTATATGGTTGACGGCTACGGCGAGAACAATCCCATTGTGGAGAAATCGCAGTTCATTATGTCCCTTGTAGAGCAGATCGACAGAACCGGGGTCGGCCCGCAACAGAAATCCATTATTGATCGCTGTACGGCCCTTGTGTATCAGGAGGCCGAGGCGACGGGCAAAACCGCTACCCTCTGCGACCTGCGAAACAAGCTACTGGAACAGCCCGAAGAAAAGGCAAAGGAAATCGCCCTGTCTTTGGAACTGTTCACCACGGGATCGCTTGATATTTTCGGACACGAAAGCACCGTAGACCTCGACAAGCGAATTGTTGTCTTTGATATTCACAGCTTGGGCGATCAGTTAAAGCCTACGGGACTTCTGGTTATCACCGATACGATTCTCAACCGTGTTACGCTCAACTGGAAAAAGGGCAAGCGTACCCATGTGTTTATCGACGAGTTTCATGTTGTGTTTGAGAACGAGCAAAGCGGCATTTTCTTTAACTCTGCTTGGAGGCAGTTCAGAAAGAGAAACGGCTACCCGACTGCCATTACGCAGAATGTGGAATATCTGCTCGATTCCGTACAGGCAAGCACAATGCTTTCCAACTCTGAATTTGTGGTAATGCTCAATCAGGCGTTTTCCGACCGTTCTAAGCTCTCGAAGCTACTCAATATCTCCGACGAGCAGATGAGCTATGTTACCAACGCGGACGCAGGCTGCGGACTTATCAAATACGGCTCGGCGCTTGTGCCGTTTATCAACCGTTTTCCGAGAGATACAAAACTGTATCAGCTTATGACGACGAAACCCGGCGAGGGGGTGTTCGGCAGCGGGGACGCTTCTTAAATCTAAAACAGGAGGACAATTCTTATGAAAAGCAAATATCTGATGATTGGGGCGTCCGTATGTGCCGCCCTTTTCCTTTTCTCCGGCGTTATGCTTTATCGGCAGTATGCGGACGAGAAACAGAGCGCCGAGGCCTTTGACAATATCGCCGCGCTTGTGCAGGACGAAACGCCGCCCGCCGATGAGCCGCAGGAAAGCGAAACCCCGCAGCCCGAACAAACCGCCTTTGAAAAGTACGCTGCGGTCTATGAACAAAACAGCGATTTTGTGGGCTGGATTTCCATTGAGGGAACAAACATCGACTATCCCGTTATGCAGACGGTTGACAACCCAAATTACTATCTGAAACACAGCTTTGAAAAGCAGTACAGCGATTACGGCGTTCCCTATGTGCAGGAAAACTGCGACCTCGGACTTTCCGACAACTGCGTAATTTACGGCCACCATATGAATAACGGCAGTATGTTTGCCGACCTCTGCAAGTATGCCGACGAGGATTTTTACAGGGCGCACAAAACAATCCGCTTTGATACGCTGTCCGGCTTTGGAGAATATGAGGTTGTGGCGGTGTTCAAGACCGCTGCTTATTCCGAACAGGGCTTTAAGTATTACCATTTTGTCAATGCGGATTCTGCGGAGGATTTTGACGCCTTTATTGCAAAGTGCAAGGAGCTTGCTTTATATGATACGGGCGTGACTGCGGAATACGGCGACAGGCTGATAACCCTTTCCACCTGCGAATACAGCAGACAGAACGGCCGCATGGTCGTTGTAGCGAAAAAGATTGTTTCGCCCTCTTTGGAGGTGGGCGAAAATGAAGCCTGAAAAATATGTCCTCTCTCTTTCGGGCGGTAAGGATTCAACGGCTATGCTCCTGCGGCTCTTGGAAGAAAACAGACCCGTTGATTTGATTCTGTTCTGCGATACGGGGCTTGAATTTCCGCAGATGTACGCACACCTTGAGCGCTTGGAGGCGTATATCGGCAGACCCATTATCCGGCTGAAAGCGGCGCATGATTTTGAATACTACTTTTACGAGTACACCCCGAAAAGAAAGAATCCCGCGCTGTCACAGTACAGAGGTATGAGCTGGCCCGGTCCTCGCGGTCGCTGGTGTACGGGGATTCTCAAAACCCGCATTGTCGCTGCCTACCTGAAAGAACTGAAAAAGGAATATACGGTTATAGAGTATGTAGGGATCGCCGCCGACGAAACAAAGCGAATCAAGGACAAAAATTACCCGCTTGTAGAATGGGGAATGACGGAGCAAGACTGTCTTTCCTATTGTTACAGGCGGGGGTTTGATTGGGGCGGTTTATATGAGATTTTCAACCGTGTTTCTTGCTGGTGCTGTCCTCTGCAAAGTTTGGAGGAATTGCGAAAGCTGTATCGGAATTTTCCCGACCTATGGCGGCAGCTTGAAGAATGGGACAATTCCACTTGGAGGACATTTCTTAAAAATTATTCCGTCCGTGAGCTTGCCGCCCGTTTTGATTTTGAGGACGAATGGCAGGCCGCAGGCGGCAATATCCGCAGTAGAGCGTTTTACTCTGCTCTGCGGCAGGAGCTTTCACGGCTCGGATCGGAGGTGACGCTATGCCGGAAATAAAGACAAGGGAGATTGCAAAAGGGACGGTCAAGGCGATTGATAAATCGGCGGTGGCCGCCGAGCGTATGAAATCGGCCTATATCCGCACCAAAGAGAAAGCGGATCACAGCCTTTATTCCGCAGAGGGTTCGCCCGATGAATACGCCGCCGACCGTATTTCGGGCGGGACGGAAACCGTCGCCCGTGAAACCGTCCACCAGCTTGACAAATTCGGGCGAAAAGGTGTAAAGGACACAAAAGAGAATATTTCCAAAGCAAAAGACCACTTTCAGCAAAAGAAAGCCGACCTCCCGAAAAAGCAGGCTCAAAAATCTATGCAGAGGGTTCGCCGTTCTGCCGAACCTGCGAAACAGTCTATCAAGACGGTGGAACACAGCGGCAAGACTATTAAGCAAACGGCGAAATCTACGGGCAAGGCAACCGTCAAGACCGCAAAGGGTACAGTCAAGACCACGAGGAAAACCGTTAAGACCGCCGAGCGTACTTCCAAAGCGGCAATCAAGACGACGCAGCAGGCAGCAAAAACGGCGCAGAAAACCGCGCAGGCTACGGTGAAGGCCGCCAAAGCTGCGGCGCAGGCTGCCCGCGCCACGGCGAAAGCGGTTGCAACAGGTGTAAAAGCCGCGGTCAAAGCCACCATTGCGGCAGTCAAGGCAATTATCGCCGCAACAAAGGCGCTGATTGCCGCTATTGCCGCCGGGGGCTGGGTTGCAGTTGTTGTGATTATCGTTATCTGTCTGATCGGCCTGATTGTCGGCTCGTGCTTCGGTATCTTCTTTTCAAACGAGGACAGCGGATCGGGTCAGACCATGCAGGCAGTCGTTCAGGAAATCAATACCGAATATCAAACACAGCTTGACACCACAAAGGCGAATATTTCCTATGATGTTTTGGAAATGTCCGGCTCCCGCGCCGTCTGGCCGGAAGTGCTTGCTATTTATGCGGTCAAGACCACCACCGACCCCGATAACGCACAGGAGGTCGCCACGATGGACGATTCCAAAAAGGCGATTTTGAAAGATATTTTCTGGCAGATGAATGAAATATCTTCCCGAACCGAAACAAAGACCGAGGAAGTGATTACCGAAACCGACGACGGCCACGGGAACATTGTGGAAACAAAGACTACCGTAACCCACACTTATCTTTATATTACGGTCAGCCACAAGACTGCCGAGGAAATGGCGAATCAGTATAATTTCAGCACAGACCAGCGAAAACAGCTTGCCGAACTTCTTGCTGATGAAAACCGCAGTATGTGGTCTGCCGTCCTTTACGGTATCGGCACAGGCGACGGCGAGATTGTAACGGTCGCTTTGTCACAGATCGGCAATGTGGGCGGTGAACCTTATTGGTCGTGGTACGGCTTTAACTCCCGTGTAGAATGGTGTGCTTGCTTCGTTTCGTGGTGTGCCAATGAGTGCGGCTATATTGACGCAGGTGTTATCCCGAAATTTGCGGGCTGTGTCTGGGGTGTCGAATGGTTCAGAGATCGCGGACTTTGGCAGGACAGAAACTACGAACCCCGACCCGGTGATATTATCTTTTTTGATTGGGACAACAAAGGCTCGTCAGGCCCGCAGGACGGAGAATCCGATCATGTGGGAATCGTTGAGAAAGTCGAGAACGGTATCGTCTACACCGTGGAGGGTAATTCCGGCGATAGCTGCCGAGAAAATCACTACGCCATAGGGTATTATGAGATATTGGGGTACGGTGTGCCGCAATATTGAAAATGGGGAGGAAACTCCCCATACATATTTTTTTTGAAATTTTTGAAAAACCCATTGACAATTATCTATGTGTTGCATATAATATAGATAGATGTCGATAGGAGGTGAATGTGTTGGAGATGGACGAAAAGAAAACAGCTACCATTTTCAAAGCGTTTTGCGATGAAAACCGTATTCGTATTCTTAAACTGTTGACAACGGGCGAGAAATGCGGCTGTAAGCTGTTGGAGGAAATCAATGTAACGCAGCCTACGCTGTCGCACCATATGAAAATCCTCTGTGATTCCGGTGTGGTTGTCGGGCGTAAAGAGGGCAAATGGATGCACTATTCCATTTCTCACGAGGGTGCGGCGGTAGCGATGAAGTGCTTGCAGGAACTCACAAAAATTACTTGTACGGATGTAGAAAAGTCGTGTTGTGAAAAGTAATGAATTTGAAATCTTTTCCGCACGACTTATAAAATCGACAACATATCGACATATTTCAATTTAACAATATGTGAAAGGAGCTTTTTATGGAAGCATTAAAAACTGTATGGGACTTTTTTCAAAATGAAGTCCTCGGTATGGGTTGGCTCAACCGACTTATATCCACAATATTGAACGCCTGCGGTTTAGACACCACAGGGAAGATCGGAGGCAGCGTTCAGTTTTTCATATACGATACGATTAAAATTATGGTTTTGCTCGGCGTGCTGATTTTAATTATATCGTATATTCAAAGTTATTTCCCGCCGGAACGAACCAAAAAAATTCTCGGTCGTTTTCACGGTGTCGGTGCTAATATCATAGCTGCATTGCTTGGTACAGTAACGCCGTTTTGCTCCTGCTCGTCTATTCCGCTGTTTATCGGATTTACAAGTGCAGGCCTGCCGCTTGGCGTAACATTTTCGTTTTTGATTTCCTCCCCGATGGTCGATCTTGGAAGCCTTGTACTTTTAATGAGTATATTTGGCTGGAAAGTTGCCGTGTTGTATGTCGTTCTCGGTCTTGTGATTGCCGTTGCAGGTGGTACGCTAATTGAAAAGTTGCACCTTGATAATCAGGTTGAAGAATATATCCGAAACGGCCACGCAATGGATGTTCCGCAAGAGGAGCTTCATTTCAAAGACCGTATGAAATTCGCTTGGGAACAAGTTGTTGAAACAGCGAAAAAGGTTGCACCTTATGTCTTGATCGGCGTTGGTATTGGTGCATTTATTCACAACTGGATTCCTGAAGAATTTATCGTCAAAGTGCTTGGCGACAATAATCCATTTGGTGTCATTTTGGCTACCATTGCAGGCATTCCGATGTATGCTGATATTTTTGGCACAATCCCGATTGCGGAAGCCTTGCTTGCAAAAGGCGCATTACTCGGTGTGGTTCTGTCCTTTATGATGGGTGTTACTACATTGTCGCTGCCATCTATGATTATGCTCCGCAAAGCTGTAAAACCGAAGCTGCTCGGCATTTTCATTGCCATCTGCACAGCGGGAATTATCATTGTCGGCTATCTGTTCAATGTAATACAACCTTTGATTATATAAAACGGAGGAAAACAAGATGTCTAAAAAATGGTATCCGGTGGTTGATGTACTGTCCTGTATTGAGTGCGGAGCTTGTGTAAATAACTGTCCGCACTCGGTATATGACAAATCGAAAACCCCGTCACCAATCGTTATAAATCCTGATAGCTGCGTGGAACATTGCCATCATTGCGGTGATAACTGCCCCGTAGGTGCAATTACTTATGTCGGAAATAATATAGGCTGGATCGCTCCTATCTTCCGTGAAAAAAGCGGTATGCCTGATACTGCACCGAGTTGTGGATGTGGTTGCGGCTGCGGAGGTAATTGCGGATGAAAAGTAAGTTATGGGTAAAAATCCTTGTCCCCATATTGATTATAGCTGTCATTGGTGGGATTTGGATTGTTAAAAATGCAACTGAAAAGACTGCTGACGATTCAGGAGCTTCACAAAATAATACGGAACTGTCTGACGACTTAAAAGACGCAGATTTCGGTCTGCGTGAAACAAAAGCGATTGATTTTGAAGCACTTTCAGCGTATGGACTGCCTATTATTATTGATTACGGCGCTGATTCCTGTATTCCTTGTAAACAGATGGCTCCCGTATTGGAAAAAGCAAATAAAGAGTTTTACGGCAAGGCATTTGTAAAGTTTATCAATGTATGGGACTATCCTGACGCTGCAAATAATGTCCCTGTTCAGGTGATACCGACGCAGGTATTGTTTAACGCTGACGGAACGCCATTTGTTCCGAGCGAAGAACTTGCGAAAAAGATTCAGTTTGATATGTACTCTCACCGTGATACCGGCGAACACATTTTTACCGTTCATCAAGGAGGCTTGACCGAGGAACAAATGTGGGAGATTCTAAAAGAATTGGGGGTCGAGTAAATGATAGACGGATGGCTTTCACAAATAGCGGAAGTTATCGGGAATAATATGTGGCTGGCTCCTTTGCTTGCACTCCTTGCTGGTGTTCTAACTTCGATAACGCCTTGCTCACTTTCAAGCGTTCCGCTAATTATCGGATATGTAGGCGGCGTTGGTGAAAGGAATACCAAAAAAGCATTTGCATATTCAGCGGTATTTTCTTTTGGGACGGCGGTTACATTCGTAACGCTCGGCATTGTCGCAACCTCTGCCGGGAAACTGATGGGAACATCCTCGCCTGTATGGTATATCATTCTTGGTGTACTAATGGTATTGATGGCTTTGCAGACTTGGGAAGTATTCAGCTTCATTCCCTCGATCAACTTGATTTCCAAAAGCAAGAAGCGTGGATTTATCGGAGCTTTCCTTGCGGGTATTCTCGGTGGTATTTTTTCCTCGCCTTGCTCTACACCTGTTCTGATTGCGCTACTTGCCATTGTCGCAGGTGAAGGCAACTTGATATGGGGCATTCTGCTTATGCTGCTCTATTCTATCGGACACAGCGCCCTCGTTATGGTCGCAGGTA
>UMBE01053232.1_pt1 | contig 10040 bp, 10 predicted proteins | sample 1963881 | NCBI WGS metagenome assembly UMBE01 (sample SAMEA4835933, study PRJEB28245) | human gut metagenome | biome: gut microbiome; material: fecal sample | place: Denmark | collected 2008 | reverse complement strand
CTTCTCAAAAACGGCCAGTTGAGCGGTGTCTGAGACGACTGCTTCACGCATCGTTGATACGGGTACGGATGAAACGCTCTTTGACCATCTCCTCGGGGGTTATTTTCGGATCATTTCAGGCATGAGACCGCAAAGGAACAAGCATATGCAAGAACCAAGTAACGAAAGTGATGAGTTTCGATGCTGTCGAGCATACACATGAGCGTGAAATCATCCCCATACACTATTTCCCGGCTCCGAGAAATTGCGTCTTGCATTATAATACGCTTTCTTTTTATCAAATTCAAAATCGGGCGTATATTCATAGACTGTTGAATCCTCGAAAAACCCTTCAATGGAACTTTGTTCCAAACTGAACACAAGAACTCCGGCTTTCGTCTGCCAGCAATCTTGATAGATAACATAACCTTCCCCGTAAATACCAAACTGAAATTCCCTATTATTATATCTAGCAACGATCGGAGTTCCGTCCTCCAAGTCATCTATATTCTCAAAGTCAAGCTGTCCGTGTTTACCCCTATTCAAAAAATCTCCAAACATCTTTCCTCATTAATCGCCGCTTTGACGGCTTTGGGTGTATCTTCTTGCGTCTCTCTCTTTTAAACCTAGACAACAATGATACAAGAGACCTTTTCCATAATTGTCAGCGGGGTAGAAGTACTCAATGAGCGTATCCTGCTGACCCATGTGGAGAACGGATTATTGATGAATGGTTTATGATAGAAAGCTTGCTTCATCGATAATAAGGTTGCCTGCAAAAGGGGTAAGTCCTCCTTCATTGTTGAATAAACAATATCAACATCTATTTTAAGATAATGATGAGCTATCACATCCCGCAACTTCATAATCTCCTTCCAAGGAATTACAGGATATAAAGGGAAAAGTTCTCCTTCTGAAAGTTTATCTATAGTTTTTACACTTTCACCGATAAAAATCAATTTCATACAAACACCATCCAAAACGAACATATCATCAGGAGTCAATAAGAAATCATTGCCATCCTTAATATGAGATGTACGGACTTGTATAACATGAATTGAATCAATCATCATGTCTATTAAATCCAAAATTCGTCCCGAATCTTTCCATTTATACATAAATCAAATCTTTATTTATGGATTTTTCCATACAAGTTCCTGCAAATGACTCTCTTTTACGGAATAAATCAACAGAACAACCTAGAAGTTTCTCAAGTTCTGACTTTAGGCGACATAATGTAAACAAACTCATATGAGAACTCTCGTAATATATATCAATATCACTATCTTCCCTTTGTTCATGACGAGCCACCGAGCCAAACAAACCAAGATTACTTATCTGATATTTACGAAACAACGATTCTTTTTCGCTCCTTAATATACTTAAGTATTCCTCTGTAGACTTCATAGGCTCATTCTTTTTGTTCTAAAAACAAAAATATAAAGAATAATTGAATCCTCCAAGTCAACTAATTGAAATTACCCTATGATTTTGGGGTGACAAACGCAACAGCTGATAAACAGACCGCTCAAACGCCACCCAATGCGTTCCCGTAGAATATAGGGGATCTATGTTAGAGTAATCGAATATATTCAGGATCGACCTCCACAGCGGCGACCAACAGACCGGGGATCTCCACGATCAAACGTTTCACACGGGCCCCTCGTATAGAGAGTAAACGTCCCTCGTAGCCATCCAATGGGCCACCCTCGATGCGGATCATGCGACCGTACATCGCTGGAGTTAATTCTTCAACCAAGAAATAACGTGGGGAATCATCGGAATGGACAGCACGGATAAAACGGTTCATCTCCGCATGGCCTACCGTCATCGGCTTACGGTAGCCACCACGCAAATAACGATATTGGAGGGTACTGATCTCTTCTACGATTGGATCCATACACGCACAGGTAGTATGGGCAAAAAGTAAATCGTGCAGAAGAGGAACCTCCTCACGAATCCGCTTACCCTTCCTCTCGACCAACTGCCAACGCATAGGAGTGAAAACCTCTATGCCCTTTTCCTCTAGCAACCTATAGGCCGGGCGTTTAGCATTGGGACGGGTCAGGTCTCGCAATACGAACCAATTGTCTGTCAAAGGATGTTCCACAGGATGATGGATAATTCTTCTAGCCCTGAAAGGATGCATATTCTATTAATATCCAATCAGTTACAAAATATAGTCTTATAAGTTGGAAGGCGTACTTAGCGAGTAGCATTCGTTTCACGCCGCAAATATAGCAAAAAATAACCAAACACAAGCAAACATCAAGCCTTGTTTGTGTTTGGTTATTTTTCACTACATTTGTGTTCGCTAAAAAAGGAGTAATTTAAAATGATCGATCAACCTACCATAGACCGGATATTGGACGCGGCGAACATCGTGGATGTTGTCTCTGAATTCGTGACTCTTCGGAAACGAGGGATCAACTATGTAGGATTATGCCCATTTCATTCGGACAAATCACCGTCTTTTTACGTATCCCCCTCAAAGAATATCTGTAAGTGTTTCGCTTGCGGAGAAGGTGGAACCGCCGTTCACTTCATCATGAAGCATGAGCAACTCAGCTATTTCGACGCTTTACGCTTTCTGGCGAAAAAATACAATATAGAGATACAGGAACGGGAACTTACCGAGAAAGAGAAACAAATCCGTAGCGACCGGGAAAGTATGCTTATCGTCAATAGTTGGGCGGGACAATACTTTTCTACTTTATTACATGAGCATGTTGAAGGGAAAAGCGTAGGTATGCGCTACTTCGCCGAGCGAGGATTGAGGGAAGATATCATCCGTAAATTCCAACTTGGGTATAGCTTGGACCAGCGGGATGCTTTATACAAAACCGCTATAAAAGCAGGTTATAAAAAGGAATTCCTCGAGAAAACCGGGTTAGTTATCGCTTATGATAACGGAAACGTGAACGATCGTTTTCGGGGACGTGTTATCTTTCCCGTCCATACATTAAGCGGAAAGGTCGTGGCATTCGGCGGACGTGTATTGAAGAAGGACGAGAAGACCGCAAAGTACGTAAACTCTCCCGAAAGCGAGATTTATCATAAGAGTAACGAGCTTTACGGCATCTATTTCGCCAAGCAAGCAATCATGAAACAGGATCGCTGTTTCTTGGTGGAAGGATATATGGACGTGATCGGTATGCACCAAGTGGGCGTAGAAAACGTGGTTGCCTCCTCGGGTACGGCACTCACACAAGGGCAAATCCGGCTCATACATCGTTTCACGAATAATATCACGGTATTATACGATGGAGACGCCGCCGGAATCAAAGCGGCTCTCCGGGGTATCGATATGTTATTGGAAGAAGGGATGAACGTTAAGGTCGTACTTCTTCCGGCGGGAGAAGATCCGGACTCGTTTGCCCGCAGCCATAGCGCAAGCGAGTTCGCCGAGTTTATCAGCCAGAACGAGACGGATTTCATCCGTTTCAAGACAAAGTTACTATTGGCGGAAGCGGATGGCGATCCGATCAAACGTTCCGCCCTGATCTCGGATATTATCCGTACGGTAGCGATCATACCTGATAATATCGCTCGCTCCGTGTATATCCGAGAATGTAGTACGACCATGGAGATAGACGAGCAAGTCTTACTCAACGAGGTCAATAAGATCCGTCTCAACAAGGAAGAGAACCAAACGGCTAAATCCGTAAGGAATACACCGCCCGTTCAATCTCCCGTCAATACGATTCCGGAGTATCCGGATTTCCCCGGCTACCAACCGTATACACCGGAAGAGGCGAATACCCTTCCTCCGGAAAATATTCCGCCTCCACCGCCCGAGGACTATATTCCGGAAGAGGAAGCGGGTCCGCCCCCTACTCCTCCCTACGAGGTTCCGACGGCTCCCAACATACAGGTCCAACCGAAACGTTCTCCTTTTGAGGCTTATGAGTTGGCTCTTCTGCGCTATATCGTACGATATGGCGAACGTGTCCTTTATGACTACGTAGATGAGGAGACCAACGAGCATGTCATCATGAGGGTCGCCGATTATATCCGTTTCGATCTGGAACGTGATGACCTTACGTTTTATACGCCAGCCTTCAAGCAAATGCTGGATGAAGCTGCTGAACATTGTCAAAACGAGGGATTTATGGCCAGTCGTTATTTCCTTGCCCATCCGGACCCGAACATCAGCCGGCTTGCCGCCAACCTTATCAGCGATAAGTACCAGCTTAGTAAATATCATACGAAGTTCAGGGAACTGGAGCAAGAAGAAGATAAATTGGATTACTTGGTACCCCGGGAAATCTATTCTATGAAAGATGCCTATATCCTCCATAAGATAAAGGATATTCAAGCGAAAATCAAAGAGGCTCAAAACAAGGGAGACATGGAGCTGATCTTTGATTTAATGAAACAGAACGCCCACCTCAACGAGATCAAGAACGTGCTCTGCAAAGAGCTGGGTGAGCGTATCGTATTAAAAATGTAATAAAAAAACATCTATGAATTTCCTTGAGACAGAAAACGTGGTAAAACAGTACGCCGGGCATCTGGCGCTGAACAAGGTAAGTATCCAAGTTACTCAAGGAACAATCTTTGGATTACTGGGGCCTAACGGAGCGGGCAAAACGACCTTGATCCGGATCATCAACCGGATTACGGCACCGGATAGCGGAATCGTTCGCTTCAACGGCCATGAATCCAGCCCGGAAGACATCTACCAGATCGGTTACTTGCCGGAAGAGAGAGGGTTGTATAAAAAGATGAAAGTCGGGGAGCAGGCGATCTATCTGGCACAATTGAAAGGTCTCTCCTACCCAGAGGCACGCAGTCGTTTGACCCGTTGGTTCGAGAAATTTGACATCATGCCTTGGTGGAATCGCAAACTGGAAGAGCTGTCGAAAGGTATGCAGCAGAAAGTACAGTTCATCATTACCGTGATACACGAACCCGAGCTATTGATCTTTGACGAGCCATTTAGCGGATTCGATCCGGTCAACGCCGATCGCCTTAAACAAGAGATATTGGAATTGAAGGCGGCCGGGCATACCATTATATTCTCAACTCACAACATGTCCTCCGTTGAGGAGATTTGTGACGAGATTGCTTTAATCAATCGCTCTGAGGTCGTCCTGTCCGGCAATGTCAAGGAGGTACGGGAACGGTTTAAGAGTAATACCTATATATTAAATGTACGCAAGGAGACTGGAGGTATTGAGGAGTTAAGGATACGCAAGGAAGAGAATATCAGTAACTCCGACTGGCTCACCCGGCTGGCGTCCCAATATGAGATACTTTCCTTCACGGAAGAGATCCCTTCTATGAATGACATTTTTATCAACACCGTTTCCGGTACAAACACATCAAAAGCATGAGCAAAATTGGATTAATCATCAAACGGGAATATCTCCGGAGAGTAAGTAAAAAGTCATTTATCCTGCTCACGTTCCTCACACCGTTTCTATTTGCCGCGCTCGTATTCGTCCCTCTTTGGCTTTCATCGATCAAAGGCGACGAAGTACATACCATAGCGATACTCGACTCCACAGGTAAATACGCCCCGCTATTCGAGGATACGGAGACTTATCGTTTCACCCATAGTGACCAGAGCATGGATACCTACAAACAAATCCCTGATAAGGAAATATTCGCGTTCCTTACGATCACGGAGGATTTACTGGAAAATCCAAAAGCCGCTACTTTATATTCCAAGAAACAAATCCCGGGAGAATTGAGCCGACTCGTCAATATGACACTAAAGAAGCAGATTGAAAGTGACAAACTGGCAACGTTCAATATCCCGAATTTGAAAGAAATCATAAAAGAAAGCAAAATCAATTTCAATATACAGACCATCAAATGGGGGGATGACGGAAGCGAAAAGCAATCCTCATCCGTAGTAGCCTCCATAACCGGTGTTATTTTCACCATGCTTATCTATATGTTCATCATGATCTATGGAGCAATGGTCATGCAAGGGGTTATGGAAGAAAAGACGAACCGGATCATCGAGATCATGATCTCGTCCGTCAAACCTTTCGACTTGATGATGGGTAAAATTATAGGAATCGGTTTTGTCGGGCTTACGCAAGTATTCCTTTGGGCGGTTATGACCTTTATTCTCATCACCGGGGGAACTTTCTTTTTGGGAGGAGGTATGGAAAGCGAGATCTTGCAATCAAGCATGGCACTTAACACAACCCCAAATATGACGGCTATCGCAGCCCAGCAGCCGGGAAATGAATGGATAGAGATGCTTCATACGATTAACTTCACCGAGATAGGCATCTTGTTTATCGCTTATTTCATAGGCGGCTACTTATTATATTCTTCTTTATTCGCCGCTATCGGATCAGCTGTAGACGGCCAAGAAGACACGCAACAATTCATGCTACCAGTCACGCTCCTTTTAGTTTTCGCCCTCTATGCGGGAATCTATAGCATGGAAAACCCTGACGGACCATTAGCTTTCTGGTGCTCCATGATCCCCTTCACCTCTCCGATCGTGATGATGGTCCGGGTGCCATTCGAGGTGCCTTTGTGGGAAATACTACTTTCCATTGGATTTTTGTATATATCATCCATTGGTTTCACTTGGTTTTCCGCCAAAATATACCGTGTAGGCATTCTCATGTATGGTAAGAAACCCAGTATAAAGGAGATGTCCAAATGGCTTCGTTACAAATAAAAACATGATATCTACAACAAAAAGCCTCGCTACTCTTATCGAATAACGAGGCTTTTTTATGTTGTTCTACCTGGATTCGAACCAGGACAAACAGGACCAGAATCTGTTGTGCTACCATTACACCATAGAACAATCTCTACAAAATTGTCAAGTAAACTTTAAACGTTGTTCTACCTGGATTCGAACCAGGACAAACAGGACCAGAATCTGTTGTGCTACCATTACACCATAGAACAATATTAAAGTAAGTCACCAACTCTCTTGTTAGCGGATGCAAAGGTATATACTTTTTCAAAATTTGCAAATAAACCTTCGAAAAAAATGTCCAGAAAAAACACGTACGTCTTTCGGATAAAACACGTACATGTTTTCTCAAAAAGACGTACGTGTTTTTTAAAAGCTTATAACGATCGAGGAGATAGTCTCAAACAAGGTATTACACATATATTAATGAAAGAAAAAGACGTATGTAACGAATTAAGAAGTATATTTGCGACTTGGAAAATTATATCAATAAGAAATAAATGGATCAAACAAAAGAATTAGTAAAAACGATTGTTGAAGGCCTTCAAGAAAAAAGAGGCAAAAATATTGTAACTGTAGATTTAAGCCAGACTTCTGGTGCCATTTGTCAATATATGGTTATTTGTGAGGGAAACACTCCTACCCAAGTTTCTGCTTTATCCGATTCCGTATGGGATTTCGCACGCAAGAACGCAAACGAGAAACCATTATCCATTGACGGTACACAGGGCGCTCAATGGATCGGCATGGATTATGGCACGGTTCTTGTACATATCTTCTTGCCGGAACAACGTGCATTTTATAACTTAGAGAACCTTTGGGCAGACTCGAAGGTTATACAAGTACCTAACATTGATTAAGCCGGCCTAAATATTTGATGATAATTTCTTATGGAAAATAAAAACGATATATTTAATAAAACACCGAAGGGAGGGAAACCCAAGATGTTTCGTTTTAATTTGTATTGGATGTACGGGTTGATCTTCATTATGCTTGTTGCCCTATACATGACAAATGATTCTTCGGGAACGAAAGAGCTAGGCTGGACAGAGTTCCAGAAACTAGCGCAGGAAAACGTATTCGATAAAATGACAGTCTACAACAAGAAGAACTTGGTGGAGGCTACAGTGAAAAATGGAAAGACTGAACAGGTCTTTGGGAATATGGACGTTTCTAAAATCGGGGTTTCTCCGAAAGTATACGTAAAGATCCCGTCGGCCGACAAGTTTTCCGATTTCTATGACAAAGCGGTAGCCGATAGTCATATCGATACACAAGTCCGGTTCGAGGAAGGCGATGACGCTATCTGGAATTTCTTGGTTTCGTTTGGCCCGATTATCTTGTTGATCGGTGTATGGATGTTCTTGATGAGACGCATGTCTGGTGGTACCGGCGCAGGTCCGGGTGGCGTGTTCAGCGTTGGTAAGGCAAAAGCTCAGCTTTTTGATAAAGATAATGACCGTAAGGTGACATTCAAGGATGTCGCCGGATTGGCGGAAGCGAAACAAGAGGTAGAGGAAATCGTCTCTTTCTTGAAGAATCCGGAAAAATATACTGAATTAGGAGGTAAGATTCCCAAGGGTGCATTGTTGGTAGGCCCTCCGGGAACCGGTAAGACATTATTGGCGAAGGCTGTTGCCGGAGAAGCTAATGTGCCGTTTTTCTCCTTGTCTGGTTCTGATTTCGTGGAGATGTTTGTCGGTGTAGGCGCCTCCCGTGTGCGTGACTTATTCCGCCAAGCGAAGGAAAAATCTCCTTGTATCGTCTTTATCGATGAGATCGATGCGGTAGGCCGTGCCCGTGGGAAGAACGCGAATATGAATAGCAACGATGAGCGTGAGAACACGTTGAACCAGCTGTTGACCGAAATGGATGGTTTCGGCTCTAACAGTGGTGTTATTATCTTAGCCGCTACAAACCGTGCGGACATTTTGGATAAAGCGTTGTTGCGTGCCGGACGTTTTGACCGACAAATCCATGTTGAATTACCGGATTTGAATGAACGTAAAGAGATATTCGGGGTGCATTTGCGTCCGATCAAGATAGATGAAAGCGTAGACGCTGAGTTCCTAGCAAGGCAGACTCCGGGCTTCTCGGGTGCTGATATCGCTAATGTTTGTAATGAGGCCGCTTTGATCGCCGCCCGTAACGGAAAGAAATTCGTACAGAAAGAAGACTTCATGAATGCGGTAGACCGCATTGTCGGTGGTCTTGAAAAACGTTCGAAGATCACGACGGAGGAAGAACGTAAATGTATCGCGAACCATGAGGCCGGTCACGCTACATTAAGTTGGTTGTTGGAACATGCCAATCCGCTGGTTAAGGTAACAATCGTTCCCCGTGGTAAGGCATTAGGTGCGGCATGGTATTTGCCGGAAGAGAGACAGATCACCACCCGCGAGCAATTGCAGGATGAGATGTGTGCCACCTTAGGTGGACGTGCCGCAGAGGAATTAGTCTTGGGAAAAATATCCACAGGCGCATCCAACGATTTGGAACGTGTCACGAAACAAGCATATGCGATGGTCGTTTACTTCGGTATGAGCGATAAACTTCCAAACTTGAACTATTACGACTCCACCGGACAGGATTGGGGATTCACCAAGCCTTATAGCGAGGAGACCGCAAAATTGATAGATATAGAAGTACAGAAGATCATCAATGAGCAATACGACAGGGCAAAACGGATATTATCCGAGAATAAGGAAGGACATAGTAAACTTGCGCAGGTATTATTGGATCGTGAGGTAATCTACTCGGAAGATGTAGAGCATATCTTCGGGAAACGCGCCTGGATCTCCCGTTCCCAAGAGATTCTGGAGTTGCAGGAAAAGGCTAACGGAAAGAACAAGGAGAATGCGGATAAGGAGGCGGAAGCGGACGCAACAACGGAAAACGTAACCGATACTCCTACCGAAGAAAACAAGACAGGGAAAATAGCTTGACCAAAGTCAAGACATTCATAACAAGTAAGGCTGGGGTGTATCTTTGATCAAAAGTTACTATCCAGCCTTCCTTATTGCTGTATTATCAATTTATTAGTTATATTTGCAGCCAAAATTACAAACAAGCAAAAACACTATTGTTTTGAAAAATCTGATTACACGTGCATTGACTGGCATCATTTTCGTCGCGGTATTAGTCGGTGCGATCTATTTCCACTCCTATTATTTTCTTACGGTATTTGGACTCATTACCGGACTTTCTCTATGGGAGTTCTACGGATTGGTCAAACATTATGAGAATGCCGCCATCAAACGATTTGTCAGTTCCTTGGGGGGAGCCTACCTCTTCGCCGCCACATTCGGTTACGCCAATGGCTTGGTTGGAGGCAATATATTTCTCCCCTATCTTTTATTCTTAATGTATACCATGATCACCGAGC
>UMBE01023860.1_pt1 | contig 10085 bp, 9 predicted proteins | sample 1963881 | NCBI WGS metagenome assembly UMBE01 (sample SAMEA4835933, study PRJEB28245) | human gut metagenome | biome: gut microbiome; material: fecal sample | place: Denmark | collected 2008 | reverse complement strand
AATAACATTCTTACCAATCTATACATTGTCTTAATGGATATCAGCATTCATTATGATGGTATGTCACTCAATGATTTCAAGAATGAATATGGCGATATGTTTGGTTCAGAAGGATTAGAAAGTATTTACAATCAATTGGCAGATAATCCAACTGTATTCTTATCTTACTATTATGGATATCTTCAAATCGTGAATTTAAAGAGTACAGCCAAATCTAGATTAAGATCTAAATTTGACAATGCAGACTTCCATAATGCCCTACTACAGTATGGTGAAGTCAACTTCAATATTGTCAAACAAAGCGTAAATGAATATATCAATGAAAACAGATAAAACCCAAAAAGATGTTGGTCAAATTTCCAACATCTTTTACATTTTTCTAGGGGAATATTTGAAGAAAATTACATTTTTCTATGGGAAATATGAAGATGAGTTTAAATTACACAATTTTTTGGCATGCTCAAAATCAAAAAAAATACCATAATTTCAAATATTGAATCATTTCACTTCTTTTTAAGCATGTTTTGGTTCAAAATTTTAAATTTTGACTCATTTCACTGCTTTTTTAGCGTGTTTTGATTCATAATTTCAGATTTTGACACCTTTTTATGTTTTTTAACCCCATTTTGAGTCAAACTTGACTCATTTTGACTTTGCTTCAATCGAAAAAGTGTCATTTTTTTAAATTATGACATTTAAAAAGAGAACCTTGAATCAAAGTTCTCTTCTTCACTAACTATTATAAATCAAATCCAAAATAACGAACGGCATTGTTGTAAGAGATACCCTTAACGATTTCAGTTAAGTTTTCTTTATCATAAGGATATTCTCCATTTTCAACCCATGTACCAATTAAGTTACACATGATACGGCGGAAATATTCATGTCTTGAATACGACAAGAAGCTTCTTGAATCTGTCAACATACCTAAGAAATTACCTAATAATCCTAGATTTGCCAAAGACGTCATTTGTTTTTCCATACCTGTTTTATTGTCGTTGAACCACCATGCAGATCCTTGTTGAATCTTTCCAATCGCATCACTGTTTTGGAAACATCCAAGTAATGTACCGATCAATTCATCATCTCCAGGATTTAAACTGTAAAGAATTGTTTTTGGCAATCCACCATTTTCATTGATCGCATCCAACATATTTGTAAGTTGGTCTGCAGGTGCAAAGTTTGAAATACAATCATAACCCGTATCTGGTCCTAACTTATTATACATAGTTGTGTTGTTGTCACGTTTACATCCATAGTGCAACTGCATTACCCAACCTAAGCGTTTGTATTCTTTTGCGATGAACAGTAAGAATGCCGTCTTATATTGATCACATTCTAATGCTGTAACAGCTTCATGATTCAATCCTTTTTCAAAGATTTTTTCGATTTCTTCATCACTTGCTGGGGCATACATAACATAATCCAATCCGTGATCACTCACTAGACATCCCATTTCATTAAAGTATTCCATACGTTTGATGATTGCTTTTTTCATATCTTCAAAAGTATGAATTTCAACATCAGAAACAGTTGCCAATTGGCTCATATAATCGGCAAATTCTGGTTTATTGATACGCATAGCTTTGTCTGGGCGCCAAGCAGGAAGTACCTTTACATCAAATGTTTCATCCGCTTTAATCACTTTATGCCAATGTAAATCATCAATCGGATCATCTGTAGTACATAATAATTTAACATTTGAGTTTTTAATTAAGTTACGCACACTCATATCATCTTGTTGTAATTTTTCATTGCACAAATTCCATACTTCTTCGGCTGTTTTACTATTTAAAACACCATGGTACCCAAAGTATCTTTGAAGTTCCAAGTGAGACCAGTGGAAAAGTGGATTTCCAATAGCTTTTTCAAGCGTTTCTGCCCACTTCTGGAATTTTTCACGATCGGGTGCATCTCCAGTAATATAGTATTCGTCCACTCCGTTTGAACGCATTTGACGCCATTTATAGTGGTCTCCACCAAGCCATACTTGCGTGATATTCTCAAATTTACGATCTTCAGCAATTTCTTTTGGATCAATATGACAATGATAATCTACAATTGGCATCGTATTAGCAACATCAAAAAATAATTCCTTAGCGACTTCATTGGTCAACAAGAAGTCTTTATCCATAAATTGTTTCATTTAAAAATTCCTTCCTTCTAACTTACATATCCCATTAAACCAGGTAACCATAGACTCAATTGTGGTATATATGTAACTAACATCAATACAACAATAATAGCGAAGAAATATGGTAATAAGTGTTTAAATACAGTTTCAATCTTAACGCCTCCGACTTTAACACCAACAAACAATGTCGTTCCTACTGGAGGAGTAATTGTTCCAATACACAAGTTGAAGATCAACATAATACCAAAGTGAATTGTATTCATACCTAATGCAGTACATACTGGCAAGAAGATTGGCGTAAAGATCAATGTGGCTGGCGTCATATCCATGAATGTACCAACCACTAACAAGATAATGTTGATCATTAATAGGATGACGTATTTATTGCTTGAAATTGATAATAATCCATTTGAAACCATTGTAGGAATGTTTGTGAAAGCCATAACCCAAGACATGATACTAGAAACACCAATCAAGAAAATAATGATACCTGTCATTTCCGCACTTGCTCTAAAGATTTCTGGTAAATCTTTCCATTTCATTGATTTGTATCCATAAATAGAAAGTAATAATGAGTATACAACGGCAACAACACTACCTTCAGTGGCTGTAAAGACGCCGGCAATGATACCACCAATGACAATAACAATTAACAATAAACATGGTAAAGCTTGAATAAATGCATTAAACTTTTCTTTTCCAGTTAATTTCGTCTGACTTCTGTATCCAGCTTTCTTTGCGTAGATATATACAACAAGCATACAAGCCAATGCCCACAATGCACCTGGAATATATCCAGCCATAAATAAGGCAGCAACACTTGTACCACCAGATACCAATGAGAATGTGATCATTACATTTGATGGTGGAATCAATAATCCTGTTGGGGCTGTGGCAATATTGGCTGCAGCAGAGAAGTTAGGATCATACCCCTCATCTTTTTCAATTGGACCGATGATAGATCCCATGGCACTAGCTGCGGCTGTACCTGAACCTGAAATAGCTCCAAATAAAGCATTTGCCAAAATATTTGTCTGGGCTAAACCACCTGGTGTTCTTCCAGTAACAATTTTAGCTAAGTTGATCAAACGAATCGCAATACCACCTTTATTCATAATATTTCCTGCTAGAATAAAGAATGGAATGGCCAACAAACTAAATACACTGATTCCTGAGAAAATTCTTTGTGCACCTGTAACTACGGCTACATTTAGATCCATAACTGGTAAGATTGCACAAACACTACTAATTCCTAATGCCACGGCAATGGGAACACCTGCAATAAGCATAATCACTAACAATACTAAAATAATTAATCCTGATAAAACTGATAAACTCATGCTTATTCACCCTTTCCTTTCGCCAAATCAATAATATTCATAATGCCATAAATGACAATTAGAATGCCTGATAAAGGAATGATTGTATAGATCAATCCCATACTTACGCCTAATGACGCTGTGATTTGAGTCATCGTTAGTTTCATGATAGAAATTCCACCATACACCATAACGACAAGGGCGAATAAAATAATTAATAATTCAATACCGATTTCCAATACTTTCTTTTTTTGTCCTGTTACTTTATCAGCCAAGAACCCCATACGCATGTGGTCTCTTTTACCAAATACTAAAGCTGTTGAAAGCAAGGCCATCCATGTAAAACTGTAAGTCAATAATTCTTCAGATACTGTACTTGGATTATTAAAGAAGTAACGAACTACGATTTGGTATGTACCTACGACTACCATTACGGCAAATACAAATACACATGCCCATCCAAGAATAGTGTTGATTGTGTTTCTTAATTTTTCCATATTATTCACCATCCTTGCCTTCGTATTTTTTGTTTACTTTTTGAATATGATCATAAATAGGTTTTGCCTGTGCATTATCCTTTAAGATAGATTCTTGAACACCCTTTACCTTCTTTTGGAAAGCTAAAACATCGACATCAATAAATTTAACGCCCATTTGTTCTTGTGCTACCTTCTTAGCTTCTTTAACTTGCACATCCCATTGTTTACATTCTTCTTCATTTGATAATTCAGCCGCCTTATAGAATACTTTTCTTTCTTCTTTAGACAAACCATTCAAGAAACTCAAGTTTCCAATCAACAAATCCGGAATCATCTGATGCTTGTTGTAAGAGAAATATTTCGCAACTTCACCATGCTTATTTGATGTTAATGCTAATTCGTTATTTTCAGCACCATCAATGACACCTTGTTGAATAGCCGTATAAACTTCACCAAAACTCATTGGACTGGCTGCAGCACCAAATGCCTGACACATCGCAACACTTGCAGGACTTTGTTGAACACGGATTTTTAATCCTTTCATATCTTCTGGTGAATCAATTTCTTTTTTCGCATAGAAGTTACGCGTTCCAGCATTATACCAAGTTAAAGCTCTAAAACCTTGTTCATCTGTACTTGAGAAAATTTTATTCATATAGTCCGTGTCATTCATAACCTCATGATATGCATCTTCTGAAGTAAATAAGTATGGCATAGAGAAAATTTCGTATACACTCGCAAATGTTTCTAGGTTTGCCGTACCAACAATTGTAAAATCAATAGCTCCTGTTTGCGTTAACTCGATAGCTTTTTGGGCAGCACCTAAAATTTCGTTAGGGAAAATTTGTACTTCATATTTATCCCCTAATTCTTTTTCTACATATTCTTTAAATTTTAATAATCCCAGATACTCAGGATGCGTTTCCGACTGCATTGTCGCAACACGAACGATACGCTTTCCATTCGTAACTGAAGAACAACCTGTTGCACTTAGCATAAACACAAGACACATAAGCGCTCCAAGTACTTTTTTAATCAACTTCACAGTAATCCTCCTAATGTTTAGAACTGTGTTGTATTACGCTTAATAAATTTACATGGAATCTCCATTTTTTGTCGAACTGATTTTCCTGCAAGAACTTTAATAAGCGAATCAACCGCAATTTCACTTAATTCTTCTTCTTGTGAATCAATAGAACTCATTTCCGGATTGCAACAAACACATAGTTCTGAGTTGTTGAATCCAACGACATTGACATCTTCAGGAATCGACTTATTGATTTGATGCACATATTTAAGTGCACCAACAGCCATCGCATCATCGCTGGCAATGACGGCATCAAAATCCAATCTTTTCTTTGCCAGTAAATCTCTTGCCTTCAATACGTTATTTGGCATAAACACCTTGTATTCTTCCTGCACCTTTAAACCATTATCAATCAGTGCATCTTGATATCCCTCTAATTTTTTTGTTGTGCTGTACGAATTGGCATCATACAAAAACACAATTTTCTTCCTTCCAACTTCGATTAGATTACATACAGTATCATAAACCGCTTTATAATTATCTGTTAAAACACAATATACTCCCGGTACACGAACATAACCATTCATAAGTACCACCGGAACTTTTTGGGCAGCATCTTTAAGGTATTGAATATCATTCTGTCCGCAATCCCCTGCATAATGTGAACCAACTAATATCATCGCATCGATTCTTCGATCCAATAATATTTTTACAGCTTCTACTTTTCCTTCATAATCAAAGCCACTACACATCAAAATTGAGTCATATCCATATTTGCGTAAATTCTTTTCTAAATACGCAATGGCGCTTGCCATATAACGATCGGATACATCCGGACAAACGAGTCCAACCGTTTTAACCGAATTTAAACCTAAGCCTCTGGCAAATACATTAGGTGTGTAATCATACTCATTCATAACGTCCCAGACTTTCTTTTTTGTCTTTTCTGAGACTTTAGGACTGTTATTGATTACTCGCGATACAGTCGCAATCGATACACCTGATAATTTGGCAATGTCATAAATATTCATCTTTGTTTCACTCCTCAACCCTAATCCAACGCATTGAGAACTGTAAGTACTTACATCACATTTATTATTGTAATCACTCACATTTCATAAGTCAAGCATCTTTTGGAATCGTTTCCAACGCTATAAATAAAGGATTTATATATTTTCTTCTCTATTTTACCAAAAAAAAGTTCTGAAACATACATATTTGTAAAATTTTAAAACTTTCCTATTGATTTATTTAAAAAACAGGGTTATTCTGTGTAAGTACTTACATCAAACATTTAAATTATAGACAGGAGGTAGAAATGGTGCAAAAGTATATAAAAATTCATTCGGATGACTTGGTAGCTGTTGCACTATGTCCTTTAGAAAAAGGGACGGTATGTAATGTCGATGGACAAGAGGTTACACTTATTGAAGATATTGCCCAAGGACATAAATTTGCGTTGAAAGATATTAAAAAAGATCAACCTATTATTAAATATGGATATCCTATTGGTATCGCAAAGGAAGATATCAAACAAGGAAGCTGGATTCATACACACAACATGAAAACTGGCTTAAATGATTTATTAACTTATTCTTATCATCGTAATGTGCAAGAACTAGAACCTAGTGAAAAACGAACATTCATGGGTTATCGCAGAAAGAACGGTAAAGTTGGTGTTCGTAATGAAATTTGGATCATCCCTACCGTTGGCTGCATGAACAATGTTGCTACGTCTATCGAAAGACAAGCCCAGAAATATGTAAAGGGTAACGTAGAAGCTATTTGTACGTTTACACATCCATATGGATGTTCTCAAATGGGTGATGACCAAGAAAATACACGTCAAATTCTTGCAGATTTGATTCAACACCCAAATGCAGGTGGTGTTTTGGTCTTAGGTTTAGGTTGTGAAAACTCAAATATTGATGTTTTAAAGAACTATTTAAATGATTATGATACAGATCGCGTTAAGTTCTTAGTTGCCCAAGAACATGAAGATGAAATTAAAGATTCTCTAGACATCATCGCTAATTTAGCCGACGTTGTAAGCCAAGACAAAAGAGAAGAAATTGATGCGAGCGAATTGATCATTGGTATGAAGTGCGGTGGTTCTGATGGACTATCTGGAATTAGTGCCAACCCTACAGTTGGTGGTTTCTCTGATTTATTGATTTCAAAAGGTGGAACAACCATCTTAACAGAAGTACCAGAAATGTTTGGTGCTGAAACCATCTTAATGGATCGTTGTGAAAATGAAGAGTTATTCAATGAAACCGTGGATTTGATCAACAACTTTAAAGAATACTTTAAATCTCACAATCAAACAATTTATGAAAACCCTTCTCCAGGAAACAAAAAGGGTGGAATTTCAACATTAGAAGACAAATCTTTAGGTTGTACACAAAAGTCTGGTAAAGCTAAAGTCGTTGGTGTTTTACAATATGGACAATGTGTTAAGAACAAAGGTTTAAATCTATTAAGTGCTCCAGGAAACGATTTAGTTGCTGCAACAGCTTTAGCAGCAAGTGGAGCTCACATCGTATTATTCACAACAGGAAGAGGTACTCCATTTGCCAGTCCAGTACCTACAGTTAAGATTTCAAGTAACTCTAGATTGTATTCAAATAAGAAAAACTGGATTGATTTTAACTGTGGTGAATTGGTTGAAGGCGTTAGCCTAGATACTTTATCCAATGACTTATTTGAATATGTATTAAGTGTTGCGAGTGGTAAAAAAGTAAAAAGTGAAGAGGCCGGCTTCCATGACATGGCTATATTTAAACAAGGCGTTACTCTATAATAGGAAAGGAACAATCATAACATGGAAAAATTAAGTTACAAAACCCTAGAAAACGTAGGGTATGATGGTTATCTATTAAAGGATGCCAAAGAAAAAGTCCTTCAATTTGGTGAAGGAAACTTCTTAAGAGCATTCGTAGATTATTGGTTTGATTTGGCAAACGAAAAAGCAGATTGGAATGGTAAATGCTGCTTAGTGCAACCGATTGCACCAGGTCTTGCCGAAATGATCAATGAACAAGATGGATTATACACATTGCACTTAAGAGGTAGTGTGAATGGAGAAAAAGTTGACGACAAACGTATTATTTCAAGTGTAAGTCGTTGTTTAAATCCTTACCAAGAAGAAGGATTTAACGAAATGATGAAAGTGGCTGCAAGTGACGATCTAGAAATCATCGTTTCAAACACAACAGAAGCTGGTATCCACTATGATCCTTCATGTCAATTTGAAGATAAACCAGCCGCAAGTTTTCCTGGTAAATTAACGCAAGTTTTATACCACCGCTACAAAAACAACAAGCCAGGCATCTTAATGCTAGCTTGTGAGTTGATTGACAACAATGGTAAAGAATTATTAAAGTGCGTGAACCAATATATTGAACAATGGAATCTTGAAGAAGGATTCAAAAAATATGTAAATGAGGAATGCACATTCTGCGGTTCATTAGTTGACCGTATCGTCCCAGGTCGTATCCGTGATCCACAAGAAGTAGCTCGTCTAGAAGAAGAAAATCACTATGCAGATCCATTAACAGATGTTGGTGAAGTATTCGGTTTATGGGTCATTGAAGGCGATGAAAAATTAAATGATGTATTACCATTTAAAAAAGCAGGTCTAATCGACAAAGTATTTGTCACTCCGGACATGTCACCATACAAAAAGAGAAAAGTACGTATCTTAAATGGTGCTCACACTGGATTTGTACTAGGTGCTTATTTAGCAGGTCAAAACATCGTTCGTGATTGTATGCATGATGAAGTCATCAAAGGCTTTATGAACAAAATGTTGTATGATGAAGTCATCCCAACTCTTACATTAGACAAAAACGACTTATTAAACTTTGCGAAAGCCGTATCCGATCGTTTCAACAACCCATTTGTTGATCACGAATTAATGAGCATTTCATTAAATTCCACTTCAAAATGGAAAGCACGTGTTATGCCTAGTTTCTTAGGATATATCGACGAACACCATGCGCTTCCAAAATGTATTACGACAAGTTTTGCGTTCTACATTCAATTCTATAGAGGATATGAACTTACAGATGCTGGTTTAGTGGCAAAACGTCCTGCAGGAAATACTTACACAATCAGTGATGATCGTGACATTCTAGAATTCTACTATAACCACAAAGATGATTCTGTAAAAGATTTAGTTCATGCGGTATGTACAAACACTTCATTCTGGGGACAAGATTTAACTCAAATTGCTGGATTTGAAGATGCCGTAGTTCAAACTTTAACTGAAATTGAAGAAAAAGGTACTTACGAAGTCATGAAAGAATGTTTATAAGAGGTATGAAGCAATGAATAAAGTATTAGAAGAAATTTCAAAGATTGGTATTTTACCAGTCGTTGTCTTAGAAGACGCAAAAGACGCAAAACCATTGGCACAAGCTTTATGTGCTGGTGGTCTTCCATGTGCTGAAGTTACATTCAGAACAGCAGCTGCCAAAGAATCTATCGCCATCATGCGTAAAGAATTTCCAGACATGTTAGTAGGGGCTGGAACTGTATTAACTGTTGAACAAGTAGATGAGGCATTAGAAGCTGGAGCTCAATTCATTATTAGTCCAGGCTTTGATGAAGAGGTAGTAAAACACTGTATCGAAAAAAATGTACCAGTAACACCTGGAACATGTACACCTAGTGATGTACAAAAATGTTACCGTTTAGGCTTGGATGTAGTCAAATTCTTCCCTGCTGAAGCAGCCGGTGGATTAAAGATGATCAAATCCATTGCCGCTCCATATACACAAATGAAATTCATTCCTACAGGTGGAATCAATGCGAACAATATGAAAGACTACTTAGAATATGATCGTATCTTAGCTATTGGTGGTAGCTGGATGGTTAAGGGTGATTTAATCAAGAATGGTGAATTTGATAAGGTAGAAGCTATGACTAAAGAGGCTGTAGCTAAACTTAAGGAGGTTCGCTAATTATGAAACAAAAAGTAGTCACTTTTGGAGAGATCATGTTGCGTTTAGCACCAGAAGGATATTATCGCTTTGTACAAGCCGATACTTTCGGAGCTACTTATGGTGGTGGAGAAGCTAATGTTGCTGTTTCTTTAGCTAACTATGGTTTTGATGCCAAAT
>UMBE01067070.1_pt1 | contig 10141 bp, 6 predicted proteins | sample 1963881 | NCBI WGS metagenome assembly UMBE01 (sample SAMEA4835933, study PRJEB28245) | human gut metagenome | biome: gut microbiome; material: fecal sample | place: Denmark | collected 2008 | reverse complement strand
TGATAAATTATTAATAAATTCTTCTGTTTGTGATTTATCGAAACTCTTTAATGATGCTTCGTATAGAGGATTGGGCATAGCATTGGATTCTCCCCAACTTTCTAATTTTTCCAAATACTTTCCTTGTTCATCCTTATATATATTATATGGGAGCGCTTGAGTATAACTTGTGAAAGAACCATAAGGTGTTTCTTTGGATTTAGTGATATTATAGGTTGTTTGATTTTTTACTTGTAATTGTTTGATGTGATAATCCAGCGTAACACCTACTCCTAAACGGTCTCGGAAAGATTCTTTCATGATACCGTCTTCATTATAGTAAGAAAGGTCGACTCCAAAGCGAAGATTTTCAGAACCTCCCTCCACGAACATGCTATGTTTATGGTTGAAAGCTGTTTGCAAAGGAAATGATAACCAATAAGTATCTACTCCTTTGTTGATATTATTTAGTTTGCGATAATAGATTTCTTGCCATTGCAGATTGTAACCGGGGTCGTTAGCATCTTGGACATCATATACTCCAGCTAAACATTCTGCTTCTAGTTTTTCTTTTGCATCCATTAAATTGTATGCTGAAAGGTCTGGCATGGTGATCTCACCTGTTAATCCATAAGATACATTCAATTTCCCCGGTTTCGGGGCTACTGTTGTAATGATGACTACACCATTAGCAGCACGTGAACCATATAATGCAGTGGCGGCTGCATCTTTAAGAATTGTGATATTCGCAATTCGGGCGGGGTCCATGTCGTAAAGTTTTTGGGCACTAATCTCGAATCCATCCATGATGAAGGTTGGTAGATTTGGGTTGTTTTCTAGGTTCCCTTTACTCGTGTAATTGGGGTCTAATTGTTTAACACCAACACCGGAACGTCCTCGAATATACATTTCCGGTAATGCATTGGGATCAGATCCCCACTTATTGTTGGTTTGAATTCTGAAAGAGGGATCAAATGCTTGCAGTGCTTTTAGAACGTTCGTTTTAGATACTTTCATCAATTGTTCTTTGGAGATACTAACACTACTTCCAGTGAAGCTTTCTTTACGTACTTTCCCGTATCCCGTGACAACCACTTCTTCCATTTCAGTCACATCTTCTTTTAACTTGATTGAAAGTTCCTTTTGGTCTTTATCTAACGTGATGTATTTTGTCTCATATCCTACAAAGGAAACGACTAGAATGATACTATCCTGTTGGGGAATCTCTAGCGAGAATTTTCCATTAACATCAGTTACGACACCCAAACTGGTTTCTTTTATCAAAATGGTGGCACCGGGTAAAGTGTTGCCTTGCATATCCATGACCGTACCTGTTATTTTACGAGGTGTTGTTTCTTTTTTCTTGTCCTCTTTGCTTGGACGAATGATGATAACTTCATTCTCAATTTCATAGGATAGGTTCGTGTTTTTTAGAGCAATACGGAGAAATTCGTCAATGGATACATTCTGTAGATTAATGTCTCGTTTCCCGTATTTATTAACTTCTTCAACCCGATAAAGAAATCGATAGTTTGTGGTCGTTCGTACACTTTTGATTATTTCATCAATCGTGGCATTTTCCATTTTTACGCTTACTTTATTTGTTTGGGTAGAGGCGTTTGTTTCAAAATTAATAGTTGTAATAACAACTATCAAAAAGATTGTTCGTAGAATCATGAGCATTTTTTCCCACCTTTGATGTAAATCAAAGGTGTTTTTTCGTTTTTTTTCCATAACTTTGAATACTTAATGGTTTAAATAATCAATTTTTAAATTGCTTGTTTATGAATTGGTTACTAAAAGGAGGGGATAGGGTCAATATCCCCTTTTTTATTTAATTGGGAATTTCTTCAACCATAATATTATTTCCATTTATAACAAATCGTATTGCTGTTGATTTTTCTATCATGTTTAATGTTTTTCTAAAGTCTCCGTAACGTTCTAAATCTCCAGTAAAGTGATATAATTTTACTGCTTGGTTCGAGTAAAAAACATTAATATTATACCAGCGGGATAATGTATTCATAATTTCTTCTAATGGTTTATTTTCGAAGACAAATAATCCTTCTTTCCATGCTGTGTATAGTCGCACATCAACTTTGCGGGTTGTGAGAGCCTGGGTTACTTTAGAATAGACTGCCTGTTGAGAAGGTGTTAGAGTAACTCCGAGTTCTCCATCTGTTACATTGACAGATCCTTCACATAAGGTAGTTTCTATTTTGTTGTCATCAGGATATGCTTGTACATTGAATTGGGTTCCTAAAACTTTTATTTCAATGTTTGCTGTTTTTACCATAAAAGGTCTTTTGGGATCTTTTGTAACATCAAAATAAGCTTCTCCGGCAAGGGTGACTTCCCGTTTATTTGAGTCAAATGCTACAGGGAATGTAAGCTTTGTATCAGAATTTATCCAAACATGCGTACCATCTGGAAGAATTAATTCATATTCTCCGCCTTTAGGTACTTGGATTGTATTGAGGCGTTTGTTGGAGGTGGATTCCGTATTGGGATTTTCTTGATATTCAATTGCGTTGCCACTATTGATTGCAAAGAGACCTTGTCCGAGATCCAGAGAACGGGAAGAATCTTGTGTAGATAGATTAAATTTTTTTCCTTCTGATGTGATTAATACTGCTTTAGCACTACCCGTTTGGATTTCAGCTATAGGTAATGGCTGATGTTTTGCTTGCTGTAATTGAGGATAAACAAAGAAGAAAGCAATTGCTAAAATTGCAGCAGCTGTACTTGTCCACCATATTAAATGTCTGGTTTTATTCTTTTCCCGAGGAAGATGTTTTTCGAGTTTTTGCCATGATTTGTTAAGATCAAGGCTATTGACGAATTTATCTCGGTGGCGTTTGTTCATGGGATTTAATACTTGGCTAGCTACCTCTTTGGCCGAGGGGGAGTTTTGCTCCCATTCTTGCAATTCTTGCTCCTCTTCAGGAGTAAGTTCTCCGGTCATCTTTTTAGATAGAAGCTGTGCGATTCTATATTCTTCTGTAAATTCTGACATACATTCTAGGTTTGGTACCATTATCTACTTGTAGAACACATATCCATGTCAAAAGGATGAATGAAAAATCTTTTTTTTTCAAAAAGTAATGGATTATTTTGTAACTGGTTTATATCTAGAAATCTTGTGTCTGATGGTTATTGAGGGTATATTTTTTATATACCCTCAATAATTTATTATTTTTTGCGTCGTTTTCTCCAAAGCATAAGACTGAGGACTGTCAAGATACCGGGGAAAATTCCCATGAAGAGTATTTTGAGCCAAATGCCTGCCCCTTCTTCAAGATAAGCTTTGTCATCTGATGGGCGTTGTCTGGTTGTGGTTATCGGGAACTCGTTATTTGCGAGTAAACGGAACGTTTCTGTTACCAGTGTGAAATTAGAGGCTTCAATACCATCTCGAGTACGAGTTAATTCACCATTCCCAATACAATCCGCATCTCCTAAAACAACAATTCTTTGTTCCTTGCCATTGATTTGTCTTGTGAGGTACATCATGGTAGTATTGGCTTGTTCAATTTCTCCTATTGTAGAATTAATTCGAACGGTATCCTCCACAAAATTTGTTGTCTCTAATTCATTCCATGAACCGGTAGAATCAGTTGTTAATAACGGAGTTGCTTTAAAACCTTTATCTGCAATCTGTTCAATTCCAACTGCCGTGGGCATGGTAACTGATTTGTCGTAATAGGACATGATATAAAATCCCCGTATCGCCTTTATTGCAGTTGGAGTTGGTTTCGACAGAATTAAATCTGCCGGATAATCTTTATTGTCCCGTACAAGTAATCCCGGCATGAATTTCAAACCAAGAGGTTGTAATAACGGATTCATTTGGTCCTGACGACGAGGCTCTCCAATAATTAAAAGGTTGCCTCCTTTGTTGATATAATCTTCGATAATTTTCTGTTCTTTAGGAGATAGGGAGGATCGAATATCAGAGATAACAAGAATGTCGACATTCTCAGGAATCGTATTCAAGCTATCGAGAGCGAGAGGCATGTTATCAAATCCCTGGTTTACTAAGGAATTTCTGAATGATTTGTATTGAGAAAATGCATAATAATCACGTTCTCCTGCTCCATTGATACTGCGTTCTCCATGTCCTGTTAAAAAGGCGACCATGGGAGATTTGGCAACCATGCGTTTCAGAGCTGCCGTTATTTCTGTTTCGGATGGGTATCGGAAATTATCATCATATAGACGTAAAAAGGTTTTCTGTCCATTTCCTCTTTCGATTACCCGTACAAATTTGTTATATTCTCCAGAAAGATCTTCTATTTTGCGAATTTGTGTAGGAGTTAGTATTTTTTTAGTACTCCAATCTTCAGCATCACATATTTTTTCCAAACATTGTTCGTTGCTAAGTCCTGGATAGCGACGTTTTAGGTCAGGATTCTGGATAGAGTCATAGTAGTAAATATATTTCAACTTGATTTCCGGTTTGAAACGAATGTATTTTTCGAAACGTTCGAAGTCTTCATTATAGTAACGAGGCATTGCTCTAAAATAGTCTTCATCTAACATGTTTACATAAGTCGTGATTGTTAAAGGACCATCCAGCTTTTCCATAACCTCAAGACTATTCTTCGTTAAGGTGTTTTCCTTCATTTCTGTTGCATCATAATAGCAACGGAATGCCGGACGAGCACTGAGAAAGCCAATCATGAGTGTTATAATAATGACACTTCCATAGAGAAGAATATTTTGGGGTGTGGAACGTTTCGTTCGTTCTGCTTGTAATCTTAATATCGAGAATGTGATAAAAAGAGCAATAACTAATAAGAAGTAGAGAAGATCTTCGCTACATATCATTCCCTTGAAAAAGGTGTCGGCCCGGCCTGATATCGATAACCAGTAAGTAATATCACGTACGAAGGGAATGTCTTGTCCAACATTTCCGATATAATTGAGAACGGCAAGGACTGCAAGAGTTCCTACTGCGGCAACAACTTGATAAGAGGTGAGTGTTGACATGAATAGCCCGATGGCAGCATAAGCACAAATCATGAGGAATACTCCTAATAAAGCACTTAAGACAAAAGGGTGGTCGATGTTTTTGATTGTACATGCGGTAAATAGATAATAAATACTTAGAATCGCAACCAGTATAAGTGCATAAATAATCATTGAAAGGTATTTACCAAAAATGATCTGTTTGTTTGTAACGGGAGAGGAGTAAAGTAATTTAATAGAACCTCGGTTATATTCTTGGCTCATTAATCCCATTGTGAGTAACGGAATGTACAAATAGAGGTCGCCTTGCATGCCGGAAATTGCTCCTTGCCACCCAAGCAGTAAACGTTCTGTCATGCCGTAAAGGTTATAACCAAGGGCTAATGATCGTAGCGCTTCAGACCAGGCATGGGCATAGGACATCCCTGATTGAAAAGTGAAGATAATAAGAATAAGCCAGGCTATTGGAGAATAAAATAGCGTGCTTAGTTCATTTTTTGTTATCTTTAATATTGTTTTCATAAATCAAATTCATGTTTGCTATTGTACTTTTTTTCCTGATAATTGTGCGAATATGGCATCAAGAGAAAGACGCTCAAGTTGAATCTCTGCAAGTTGCCAGTTGTTTGCCACGCTGAGTTGTACAACATGTTCGCTAATATCTTTTGATGCATCAAATTGCAGTCGATAATTCCGAGGTTTTATTTCTTCCACTTGGAGGACGCCATCAATAGCCTTAAGAGCTTCTAAGGGCGGTGTGATATCGAGTTTGACTAAGAGACTTGAGGGTGCAACGTAGTTGTTGAATTCATCAATACTTCCGGAAAAAACCAGTTTACCTTGTTCGATCATTTTGATGTTGTTGCAAGTTGCTTGCACTTCGGGTAGTATGTGGGTTGAGAGTAATACTGCATGGTCTGCGGCAATCTCTTTGATCAGATGGCGGATTTCTACAATTTGATTCGGGTCAAGCCCGTTGGTCGGTTCGTCGAAAATCACGAAACTTGGGTTGTGCACAATGGCTTGTGCGATACCGACACGCTGTTGGTATCCTCCAGAAAGATTATTGATGATTCGTTCCCGGAAATGTGTGATGTCACAACGTTTCATGGCTCGTTCAACTGCGGTAGGGATCTCTCGTGTGGGCATCAGACGTAGATGTGCACAATATGTGAGATATTCCTCCACGGTAATATCAGGATAGAGTGGCGGCTTTTGGGGGAGGAATCCGATGTGCCGTTTGGCTTCTACCGGGTTTGTCCGGAGGTTATAACCATTAAGATATACCTCCCCCTCGGTTTGGTTTAGCACGCCACAAATGATGTTCATAGTGGTGGATTTTCCGGCTCCATTGGAACCGAGTAGGCCGAGAACTCCTTTCTCTTTAATTTCAAAATTAATATCTTGAATGGCCCATTGTATGTGATAGCGATGAGACAAGTGCTCAACTTTTACAATTGAATCTTCCATATTATTTGTTTTTTTATCATAAATCTAAAATCTGATTATCTCCCTTTACGTTTATACCACACGAGGAACCCTGCGAAAGCTAAGAAGAAAGGAATTACACCCAATGCAAAAAGTTTGATCCATGGAGTTGCCTTGCGTGTGAGGAAAATGGTTTTGTCAATAGATTTCGGACGGGAGGTGTCGATTGGGAATTCCCCGTATGACAACCACCTAAATGTTTCTGTGATGAAGCTGAAATTAGCCGCATAAATGCCGTTACGTCTATTAGCTAACTCTCCATTACTGATGCAATCTGCATCTCCGGTAATGATTATTCGTTGTTCTTTTTCTCCTTTCATACGAGTTAACGAAAGGATTACGGGATAAGATTGTTCTTTTTCTCCGATTTTTTCATTAATGGATAGTTCTCCATCTAGGAAGTCTGTCGTTTCTAGTTCATTCCAGCTATTTTTATTCAAGGTCATGGCTAATGGCTTTACGTCATAACCTTGATTCGGGGTGTACTGAAGAGGTGCGGCATCGGGCATAACAACAGAGGCATCCCAACTTTGGAGCTGTTTGAATTGGAAACATTGGGTTGCAGCATGATCCGTGAGTTTTGCCGTGATAAGACTTGGGAGATAATCTTCACTTTGTTGTACGAGAGTTCCCGGTAATAGCTTAACACCAAATTTAGCAAGAATAGGATTCATCGCTTCTTGGCGGTTAGGTTCTCCAAGGATAAATAGGTTTCCTCCTCGTTCGATATAATGTTCCAAACGTTGCATTTCTTCAGGAGAAAGAGGGGTTCGCATATCCGCAATGACGAGAATGTTAATGTCTTCTGGAATGTCCTGATCTTTTATGGTTAATTCCGTGGCATCAAATCCTTGATTGATTAGGGATTGTCGGAAATATATGCTACGAGCGAACGTGTAATAAAAACGTTCTCCGGCACTATTCACATTTCTCTCCCCGTGTCCGGTAAGGAATGCTACCTTAGGAGCTGGTACAAGGAAACGTTTTAAGGCAGTGGTAATCTATGTTTCCGTGGGGTGTTTCATCATATCGTCAAAAAGGCGAAGTGTTGTTTTTTGGCCGTTTTCTCTTTCTAAAACACGAACAAAACGATACCCTTCCGATTTTAAATCAATGATTTTATCAATTTCTTCCGGGGATAAAAACATGTCGAAATCCAGTTTCATGATTTTGGATATATGTTCTGCTCTTTTTTTACCTTGTAATTCTTCAAAATATCCGGAGAATGAAGGCTCCACGGAAGGTGCGTAATAATAGACGTATTCCATTTTAATTTCTGGTTTGAAACGCACATATTGTTCGAAACGTTCGAAATCGCTTTTTAATTGACTGGGAAGTGCGCTACCATAATTTTTGTCAAGGATATTCATGTACGTGGTAATCGTGAGTCCTCCATCTAGTTTTTTCACTACTTCTTGGCTTCCCGGTGTCAAGGTGTTTGTTTTTAATTGGGTCGCATCATAATATACTTTGCTAATAGGTAGAGAAGAAAGATAACCAATAAATAGTGCTCCTCCGATTACGATGCAATAACGAGCAAGTGTGACTGGCAGGCTTCTTTTTTTTCTACCCGATTGTAAGCGCATGATAGATAATAGAATGAATAGAGAAATAACAATGATGAAATACAACATATCCTCACTACAAATCATTCCAGCAAGAAATTTGTAAGCTCGGCCTGACATGGATAACCAGTATGTTATATCACGAACAAATGCGATTCCTTGTCCGACATCTCCAATGAAATTTAGAACAGCTAAAATGGCTAGAGTTCCCATAGCGGCAACAACCTGATAGGAAGTGATGCTGGACATGAAAAGTCCAATAGCTGCATAGGCACATGTCAATAAATAAAGTCCTAATAGGCCGGTGAGGGCGAGAGGTAAATCCATATTTTCGATGGTAAATGCTCCGAAAATGATGTAAATGAGAAGAATTGCCATTAACATTGCCCCGTAAATCATCATGGAAAGGTATTTTCCAAGGATGATTTGCCTTGTTGTTATAGGTGAGGAATATAAAAATTTGATGGAGCCACTACTTAGTTCTCGGCTCATGAGCCCCATCGTGATTAATGGAATATATAAGTAAAGGTTTCTAACCATGGAGGTCATTAGGCCTACATATCCGGCAAATGTTTCGAGGGTGATATCTCCTAAGCCGTATTCAAGTGCCTGACGTTTAAGTTGTCCCCCGAAATTGTCACTAAAACTTAATCCTGCTTGAAATGCAAAAATTACCAAAATGAGCCAAGATACAGGCGAACAGAATAGTATGCGAAGTTCTGTCTTCGCTAATCTAAATATTGTCTTCATGTCATGTATGATCTTTATTTATGAATGTTTTTTTCCGGATAATTGTGCGAATACAGAATCTAAAGAGTCTCTTTCTAATATGATTTCGTGGAGACGCCAATTATTTGTAACGCTGAGTTCGATCATTGTTTTTGTGATATCTTGAGAGGACGAGAATTGCATTCGGTAACGGGTATTTGTGATATGTTCTACGTGTGTGATACCGGGAATTTGAGCCAATACTTCTAGAGAAGGAGGCGTTTCCATTACAACAATGAATGTGTTCGGTTCCATGTAATTGTTAAAGTCTTCCATTGTGCCGGAAAAAACGACTTTTCCATGTTCTATCATTTCAATATCATCACACGTGGCTTGAACCTCTGATAGAATATGTGTGGAGAGCATGACAGAGTGCTCTGTTGCAATTTCTTTGATAAGGTGCCGAATTTCGATGATTTGGTTGGGATCAAGTCCATTTGTAGGTTCGTCCAAAACGACAAATTTGGGATTATGGACAATCGCTTGAGCTATGCCCACTCGTTGTTGGTAGCCACCAGATAAATTGCGAATTAGTCGTTTACTAAAATGGGCAATTCCACAGCGTGATTTAGCTTTTTCTACTGCAGTTTTGACTTGTGATTTGTCCATTTGCCTCATGAGAGCACAGTGGGTCAGGTATTCATCCACGGTCAAATCTGGGTATAATGGAGGTTTTTGAGGAAGAAAACCAATATGTTTTTTAGCTTCAACCGGATGTTCCCGTAAGTTGATACCATTTATATATACTTCTCCTTCGGTTTGATTGAGAACTCCACACATGATGTTCATTGTGGTAGATTTCCCTGCACCATTAGAACCTAACAAGCCAAGAGTCCTCTTACGTTTAATTTCGAAGTTTATATCTTTTATCGCCCATTGTACGTTATAGCGATGTGAAAGATGTTCGACTTTTACTACTGATTCTTCCATAAATTTTTATAGTGTTATTGAATTTATTTTCTACTTGCAGAACACGACAAAATTTGAAAAGGATGAATCGAGGTATTAATTTTCACATTATTTTCACATTTCTTTTAGAATTATTTTTCTGCAAGAAGTAATATAAGGAGGTAAAAATAATCTTTTAGTGATAGTTTTAAGGATGATAATGCATTGTATTTTAAAGTCTTGACTGAATTTACTGAAATGTTTAAAGTTTCGGCAATTTCTTTGTTCTGTTTTCCGTCTAAATGCATTTTTACAATTTTTTGGCTTTGAGGAGGGAGTGCATTCACTGCATCCTCGATGATTCGATAAGCCTCTTCTTCAATGAGGTAATCTTTAAAAACGGCTTCTTTGTTTTGTGCTTCCGGTGAAGTATAGTCAATTGTATCTTTTTTATTCCTAATATGATTAAAACATAGATTTTT
>UMBE01042026.1_pt1 | contig 10173 bp, 7 predicted proteins | sample 1963881 | NCBI WGS metagenome assembly UMBE01 (sample SAMEA4835933, study PRJEB28245) | human gut metagenome | biome: gut microbiome; material: fecal sample | place: Denmark | collected 2008 | reverse complement strand
CAGGTACGGCCCGTCACCATACGCTCCCGCCGCGCGGGTGCCGTGGTTTTCCGGGCGCACCGGAATCGCCGCCATACCGCAGGAATGCGGGGACATCCCGCAACCACCCGGATATGCCGGGATTATCGCTGTTAAAACAGAAGGAGGCTCCCTCGACAGGAGCCTCCTTCTGATTGTACCCTCTTATCCCTCCGGGCAAAGACCGGATGCAGGGACTTATTCGTACTGGCCGGACTTGAGCCGTTCGACCTCCTCGCGGGAGAGGAAACGCCAAGCTCCGCGCTTGAGGTTCTTCTTGGTCAGGCCGGCATAGTAGACCCGGTCGAGCTTGGTGACCGTGTAGCCCAGGAATTCGAAAATACGGCGCACGATACGGTTGCGGCCGGAGTGTATCTCGATGCCGATCTCCTGTTTGTTCTCCTTGACATAGGAAATTTCGTCGGCGAAGATTTCGCCGTCTTCGAGCGTGATGCCCTCGGCGATGCGATCCATATCGGCACGCGCCAGGGGCTTGTCGAGCGTCACCTGGTAGATTTTCTTTTTCAGGTACGAGGGGTGCGTGAGCTGCTTCGTAAGGTCGCCGTCGTTGGTGAAAAGCAGCAACCCGAGGCTGTTCTTGTCCAGACGGCCTACGGGGTAGATGCGCTCCGTGCAGGCACCTTCGACCAGATCCATGACGGTCTTGCCGGCATGGGGGTCGTCGAGCGACGTAACATAACCCTTGGGCTTGTTGAGCACGAGGTAGACCTTCTTCTCGCCCTGCACGCGGCTGTCGTTGAATTTCACCTCGTCGGTGGGAAGCACCTTGGTGCCCAGCTGGGTGACGATCTGGCCGTTGACCGTGACCAGGCCCGCGGTGATGAAATCGTCGGCCTCGCGGCGCGAGCAGAGGCCCGACTGCGCGAGAAAACGGTTCAGGCGCATTTCGCCGACCTGCTTTTCGGGCGTGAATTTCGGGTAGGACGCCGGTTTGTCGTCGTGCTTCCTCGGCCCCGGCTTATAGGGTTTGTCGCCGAATTTACGGTCGCCGTATTTCTTATCCCCGAACTTGCGTTCGCCGTAGGCGGGCTTGTCACCGTACTGGCGGCGCGGTTTGTCGCCGTCGCGGTGCTCGTAACGGGGTTTATCGCCAAACTACGTTCGCCATAGGCGGGCTTGTCACCGTACTGGCGGCGCGGTTTGTCGCCGTCGCGGTGCTCGTAACGGGGTTTATCGCCGAAACTACGTTCGCCGTAAGCAGGCTTGTCACCATACTGGCGGCGCGGTTTGTCGCCGTCGCGGTGCTCATAGCGGGGTTTGTCGCCGTACTTGCGCTCGCCGTAGGCGGGCTTGTCGCCGTACTGGCGGCGCGGTTTGTCGCCGTCGCGGTGCTCGTAACGGGGTTTATCGCCGGACTTACGCTCGCCGTAAGCCGGTTTGTCGCCGAACTGGCGGCGCGGTTTGTCGAATGCAGGGCGGTTGTCTGCCGTGAAATGGGGATTGTAGGAGGCCCGCTCACGGGGCCCCTCGCTGGACGGTTGCTCCGAATCGGCAGCATCACGCTGTAAACGCGGGCGACGCTCGACACGCTCCGCCGTAGCAGTCACGGTACGCTGGCGCTTGTCGCGTCCGAAACGCGAAAGTACCGTGGTCGAGTCGTTTTTGTTGTCTTTCATACGTATTTGAATGAGTTTGTGGGGCAAAGGTAATCCATTTTTCCGGATTACGGCATATTGCTGACCCGATTTGGCGATAAAAGACAGGGGCCGTTACAAATTCGCCGCTTTTGCCTTATCTTTGCACCCGTAAACGACGTCCGGCAGGGGTTGCCGGACATCCCCGCCCCGCACCTATGAACATGAACCGCGAAATACTGCGCATCGCGCTCCCGAATACCGTTTCGAACATCACCGTGCCGCTGATGGGAATCGTGTCGACGGCCATCGCCGGGCACTGGGGCGCGGATTCGGCGGCGACGATCGGCGCACTGGCCATCGGGGTGTCGATCTTCAACTTCATCTACTGGAACTGCTCGTTCGTGCGCATGGGAACCAGCGGACTCACGGCACAGGCGTTCGGCGCAGGGAATTTCCACGAATGCACCAACATGCTCGTAAGGGCGATGGTCGTGGCGGCAGGCATGGGATTGCTGATGCTCGCCCTGCAATACCCGCTGGGCGAGCTGGCCCTGTGGGGACTGAACGGCAACGAAATGACGCGCGAATATTTCTACGCCCGCATCTGGGCCGTGCCGGCGGGCATCCTCCTGTTCGGGTTCAACGGCTGGTTCACGGGTATGCAGAATGCCATGATACCGATGTTCACGGCTATTTCGGTCAACGCGGTGCATGTCTTGTGCAGCCTTTGGTTCGCCTTCGGCATGGACATGGGGATCGTCGGCATCGCCTACGCCTCGGTGATCGCACAGTGGACGGGCGTGGGACTTTCGCTGCTGCTGCTCATGCTGCGCTACCGCAAGGTGCTGACGGGCATCGACTGGGCCGAGGTATTCGACATGAAACCGCTCAAAACCTTCTTCATCGTCAACCGCGACATCATGCTGCGTACGCTCTGCATCGTGGCGGTCTACACCTTCTTCACGGGGGCTTCGGCCCGCATGGAAGACCCGGTGCTGCTGGCCGTGAACACCCTGCTGTTGCAGCTCTTCACGCTCTTCTCGTACATGAACGACGGCTTCGCATATGCCGCCGAAGCGCTGACCGGACGGTTCATCGGCGCCCGGGACGTAAAGGCGCTGCGCGACTGCCTGCGGCGCTGCATCGCATGGGGCACGGCCGTGTCGGTACTGTTCGTGGGAATCTACATCGTCTGGTGGCGCGACCTGGTGGGGCTGTTCATCGACGATTCGGCCGCAAACGCCGCGACGATCGTGGAGGTCGCCGGACGGTATATCGTATGGATCATCCTGATCCCCGTAGCCAGCGCCATGCCCTTCATCATGGACGGCATCATGGTGGGCGCCACGCAGACGCGCGTCATGCGCAACTCGATGTTCTGGGCTACGGCAGCCTATTTCGGCATCTTCTATATCGGGCATACGCTCATAGGCAACAACGCCCTGTGGCTGGCCTTCACGCTGTATATGTTCCTGCGCGGCGTACTGCAATACTTCATGACGCACAGCCTGCGGACGATCTACCGCAAAGCCGGCGCATAAGGGAGGAACGGTGAATCCCCGGGCAGGGAGAGGCCGGAACGGCCCGGGAGAGGCAACGTCCGGCACCTGAAAGGTTTCCTGCGATAACAGGCCGCATATTCGGGGGAAATCACTAAATTAGCGGGACGGGATCCAAACACCAGGCCATGACCTTATCCGAAACGACGCTCTACATCAAATACATCCGGCTGAAAGAGACCGGAGATTTGCCGCACGAATACCCCTATACGGTGCCCGCGCTGGCGGGGTTCAGCGGATTGCGGTTCCGCCGCCCGGTGACGTTCATCGTGGGCGAGAACGGCATGGGCAAATCGACGCTGCTGGAAGCCATCGCCGTAAAAGCGGGATTCAATGCCGAGGGCGGGTCGAAGAACTTTCGGTTCGCAACGCGCGAGACTCATTCCCCGCTATACGGGAACCTCGTGCTCGGACGCGGGTTGCAGCCGCGCGACGGCTATTTCCTGCGTGCCGAGAGTTTCTACAACGTCGCCACCGAGGTCGACCAGATAGCCGACGGCATACACCGCTATTACGGCGACAAGTCGCTCCACAGGCAGTCGCACGGCGAAAGTTTCCTGAGCCTGCTCGAACACAGGCTCCGCGGGAACGGGCTCTATATCTTCGACGAGCCCGAGGCCGCCCTCTCGCCGTCGCGGCAGATGTATATGCTGTGCCGGATAAAACAACTCGTGGAAAGCGGATCGCAGTTCATCGTCAGCACCCACTCGCCTATCGTCATGGCCTACCCCGGCGCCGACATCTACGAGATCGCGGACAACGGGCTGCAACTCACCGAACTGGAGCAAACGCCGCATTACCTGCTGATGAAACGCTTTTGCCTCGACCACGAAGGTATGCTCCGGCAGTTGGGGTTCGGCATCCCGGAATCTTGAAGCGCGGGTCGCGCCACAGGCCGAATGTCCCGGAGATCGGCACAACCGCACAGGCATTTCGCACGGATGCCGCACAGGATTTGCACGGACGTCTCGCACGGATATTACCCTACGAATTCGACGGCACGGACATCACGACAGGCACATCGGCGCATGAAAAATCCCGGCTCCGTGTTTCGGAGCCGGGATTCCTGTAAGCGCAGGGCGGCAGCGCCGCCCCCGCAGGGGATTATTCTTCGCCTTTGGCTTCTTTGAGCAGGGTGTTGTACTTGTTGTACTTGTCCATCATGCCCTCCTCGTCGCGCAGGCGGAAGCAGATCGACTTGAGGAAGTCGAGCGTATTGACGTCGTCCTTTTTCAGCTCGTAAGCCTTTTCGAACCAGGGCACGGCATCCATATAGACGGCATTCACCTCCTTCAGGTCGGTATCGTAGGCAGTCTGGCTGCTATACTGCTTCTCGTTCATCACCTTGTTCATCTCGTCGGCCTTGATCGTGTAGAACACGCCCAGGTAATAGTTGCCTTCGAACAGGTCGGGCTTCAGCTCCACGACCTTCTTGAACGATGCGATGCTCTCGTCGTAGTTTTTCAGCGCATAGAAGATACGGCCGCGGCCGAACCAGAGGTCTACGTTCTCGGGGTTGTCGGCAATGGCCGAGTCGATCAGCGTTACCAGGTCGGCAGGGTCGCCCACGCCCTCTTCGGAGGTGTAGAGCTGCATCAGGCCGTCGAGGATACGCTCGTTCTTCGGGAATTTCCCGATACCCGTGATCAGGGCGTCCTTGGCCAGCATGACATTGTCCTGGCTGACATTCTTCAGGCCGTAGTAGCAGTGGAAGAGGTAGTAGTAGATGTTACCCTCCTCGTCGGTATACCCCAGGTCGATCGCTTTCTTGAGGTACTCGGCACCCTGTCCGAACGACGAGGGGTGCGCCGAACCGTCCACCGTGCGCAGGTAACCGGCATAGTAAAGCAGCGCGGGGTCAGCGGCTGCGCCGTAAGCGGGGCTCGACTGCGCCTGGAAAGCCGTGGCATAGGCGTCGGCAGCGGCTACGTACTCGCCCGTGTCGATGCCCGTATTACCGACCTGCGAACAGAAATCGCTGATCTGCTGCAACCCGTCCTTCGCCTTCGCAGCGCTCTTGGGGTCGATCTCGTAAGCCTTGTTGTAAGCCTCGATGGCCATGGCAGGGGCCTCTTTCAGCACCCAGTCGGTCTGCGTCCAGGTAACGACCTTGCCGTCCTTGATGTAGGCGATGAAATAGGGGTACTCCCACGCTTCGTAGGGAACGTTGAGAAGCGTCACCTGCTTGGTGGCCGAAGGTTCGCCCACGGCCAGCTTCAGCATCGCGGCGTCCATGTTGACGAAGAGGCTCTTCGTCGGTTCCACGGCAGCCTCGTACAATGCTTTGCCACGGTTGATCCACGTGGAGGCCTTGGCGTTCTTCTTCGCATCGGCGATGTCGGCGTCGCTCTTCTCGATCTTGGTGAGGAGCCCGCTCTTGTTGACTTTCTGCGCCTGCACGGCAGGGATAGCCACGAGCAGCGCCGCGAAAGCCGTCAAAAATGTTTTCTTCATAACAAAATTTAATTTAAAGTTTTCAAATTCATTTCATCTATTCCTCGGCCGGCTGTCCTGCTTCGGGCGTTGCGCCCCCGTTTTCAGCAGCCTCCGCGGACTGTACTTCTTCTTCATCGCCGGCAGCAGGCACAGCCATCACCGAGGCAATGGCATCGCCGTCGCGCAGGTTGATGATACGCACGCCCTGCGTGGCACGACCCGCCAGGCGGATCTGCGACACGGCCGTACGTATGGTAAGTCCCGAACGGTTGATAATCATCAGGTCGTTGTCGTCCGTAACGGCCTGTATGGAGATAAGTTTACCGGTTTTCTCCGTCACGTTGATCGTCTTCACACCCTTACCGCCGCGGTTGGTGATGCGGTATTCGTCGAGGTCGGTACGCTTGCCGTAACCGTTTTCGCTCAGCACCAGCACGTCCTGCGTCGAATCGGGTTCCACACAGATCATGCCGACCACCTCGTCGGACTCCTCGATCGAGATGCCGCGCACACCGGCGCCGACACGCCCGATCGGGCGCACCGTCGACTCGTTGAAGCGGATGGCCTTGCCTTCGCGGGCCGCAATCATCACTTCGGCGTTGCCGCTGGTGAGCTTGGCCTCGATCAGCTGGTCGCCCTCGCGGATGACGATGGCGTTCACGCCGTTCTGGCGCGGGCGCGAGTAGGCTTCGAGCTTCGTCTTCTTGATCGTACCGTCCTTGGTACACATGATGATGAAGTTGTTGTTCACATACTCGGCGTCGTTCAGGCGCTTGACGTTGATATAGGCGCGAACCTTGTCGTCGGGTTCGATCTGGATGACGTTCTGGATGGCGCGTCCCTTCGAGGAGCGTGCGCCCTCGGGGATCTCGTAGACCTTGAGCCAGTAGCAGCGCCCCTTCTCGGTGAAGAAGAGCATCGTATTGTGCATCGAAGCCACGTAGATATGCTCGATGAAGTCCTCGTCACGCGTAGCACTGCCCTTGGCGCCGACGCCGCCGCGGTTCTGCGTGCGGTATTCGGCCAGCGGGGTGCGCTTGATGTAGCCCATGTGCGAGATGGTGATGACCATGTCGTCGTCGGCATAGAAATCCTCGGGGTTGAACTCCTCGGAGGCATAGACGATCTCCGAACGGCGCTCGTCGCCGTATTTCTCCTTGATTTCGAGCAGTTCGTCCTTGACGATCTGCATCTGCATGCCGACATTCTCCAGCACGTCCTTCAGGTGGGCGATCAGCTTGGTAAGATCGTCGCGCTCGGCGGTCAGTTTGCCGTACTCCAGCCCCGTCAGGGCGCGCAGGCGCATCTCGATGATGGCCGAAGCCTGGATGTCGCTCAGCTCGAAACGCTCGATCATGGCCTGCTTGGCCAGGTCGGGGGTCTGCGACGAACGGATGATGTGCACGATCTCGTCGATGTTGTCCTGTGCGATCAAGAGACCCAGCACGATATGTAGGCGCTCCTCGGCCTTGCGCAGGTCGTAACGCGTGCGGCGCACCACCACGTCGTGGCGGTGGTTGACGAAGTGCATGACCAGATCGCGCATCGGCAGCAGCTGCGGACGGCCGTTCACCAGCGCGATATTGTTCACCGCAAACGAGGTTTGCAGCGGCGTATTCTTATAAAGGGTGTTGAGCACGACGCTCGCCACGGCGTCGTGTTTGAGGATGATGATGATCCGCAGGCCGTCACGGTCGGACTCGTCGTTGATGTAGGAAATGCCGTCGATCTTCTTCTCGTTGATCATGTCGGCGATCTTCTTGATCATCTCGGCCTTGTTGATCATGTAGGGGATTTCGGTGATGACGATGCACTCACGGCCGCTGGGGGTATGCTCGATGTCGGTCTTGGCACGCATCATGACGCGGCCGCGGCCCGTAAGCATGGCCTCCCGGACACCCTCGTAGCCGTAGATAATACCGCCCGTGGGGAAATCGGGGCCCTTGATGAAATGCAGCATCTCCTCGCCCGTGATCTCGGGGTTGTCGATATAGGCGCAGCAAGCGTCGACCACCTCGCTGAGGTTGTGCGGGGCCATGTTGGTGGCCATACCGACGGCGATACCGCTGGCGCCGTTGACGATCAGCAGCGGGATCTTGGTGGGCAGCACCGTGGGTTCGGGGATCGTATCGTCGAAGTTGAGCGTCCAGTCGACGGTCTCCTTGTCGATGTCGGCCATCACCTCGTCGGTGATCTTCTTCATGCGGGCCTCGGTGTAACGCATGGCGGCCGGCGAGTCGCCGTCCATCGAACCGAAGTTACCCTGGCCGTCGACCAGCGGGTAGCGCATCGACCACTCCTGTGCCAGACGCACCATCGCGTCGTAGACCGACGAGTCGCCGTGGGGGTGGAACTTACCGAGCACGTCGCCGACGATACGCGCCGACTTACGGGTCGGTTTGTCGGAGTAGAGGTTGAGCTCCGCGCTCATATCGTAGAGGATACGGCGGTGCACGGGCTTCATGCCGTCGCGCACGTCGGGAAGCGCACGCGACACGATGACCGACATCGAATAGTCGATGTACGCCGACTTCATCTGCTCTTCGATATTGATAGGAATGATACGTCCTGTCAAACCTGCATTCTTTTCTTCTTCAGTTAGCATCTTATCTCTTTAAAATTACAGTCTTTTAACGAACAAAAATACGATTTATTTCCGATCTGAGCAACTTTAAGCCGATAAATATCGCCTCCGCGCGGAAGATTTCCGGGACGACGCCCCGTTTTTGCCCCTTTTCCGGCGATCTGACGGCCTCAAAAAAAATTCCCGGCAGACTGACGGCATCCGCTTGCGCGTTCCGGATCGTTTCACTACCTTTGCGGCCTCTATTTCCCGAACATGGCACAGATAAACACACCCAAGGAAGTACTCGCGCTGGCTCAGAAGTCGGCAACGGGCAAAATGCAACTCCCGGCGGGCAAGACCCTCCTGCTGGCATTCCTGGCCGGCGCATACATCGCCATGGGCGGACTCTTCTCGCTGATGGCGGGGTTCGGGTTCCCCGGGGTGGCCGAAGCGCCCGGGTTGCAGCGCCTGCTCTCGGGGCTGGTATTCCCGCTGGGGCTCATCCTGGTGGTATTCGCCGGGGCGGAGCTCTTCACGGGCAACAACGCCGTGCTCGTACCCGGGGCGCTGGGCCGCAGGTACGGATGGGGCAAGGTGCTGCGCAACTGGGGGCTGGTATACGCGGGGAATTTCATCGGGGCGGCCTTCTTCGCCTATTTCCTGGTGGTGCTGCCCGGCGTACTCTCGTCGGAGCTGTGGCGCGAAGCGGCCTGCAACGTGGCGCAGGCCAAGGTCTCGATGCCGTGGCTGACGGTATTCCTGCGCGGCGTGGGCGCCAACTGGCTGGTATGCCTCGCGGTATGGCTCGGGCTGAGTACCGACGACGCGGCAGGCCGTATGATGGGGTTGTTTTTCCCGGTCATGTGCTTCGTGGTGATCGGCTACGAGCACTGCATCGCCAACATGTTCTTCATCCCGCTGGGGATGATGCTGGGCGCCCCGGTGACGGCGGCGGACATGGTCGCCGCAAACCTGGTTCCCGCCACGCTCGGGAACATCGCGGGCGGCGGCATCTTCGTCGGCGGGCTCTACTGGTACCTCAACCGGAAATAGGGGTCAATCCGCCAGCCTGAGCCACAACCGCCCGTGGCGGAAATCGAAGACCACCCGGAATGCGGAGAAGAATTTTACGCCGAGGAAACCGTCGCCGGGGAGTTTCATCGGTTTGTCAAGCACCACGACAGGCAGCCCGCCGAAGGAGTAACACCCCATGAAAGTGGCGACGGCGGGCATCAGCACCCGCAGGGTCATCCCGCCCGGCGTATGGCCTTCCACCAGATCGACAGGGGCGCGTGACACGAATTTTCCGACCTCAGGTTTGAACGCAAAGAGTGCCAGCAGGTTGGCGTTGCCCAAATCGACGACCAGCCGCATCGGCATCGCACGGCTGCGTCCCCGGTCGTCGGACAAGCGCACCGTATCCATGACCCAGAACATCCCCGAATGCCCGTCGGGCACCAGTTCGTAGGCCTCCCACCCGTCACCGGGCTGCGGCAGGCTCCCGGATGAGAGCGGACGGAAAATGCCGCGGCGGACATCGAGCTCGAAAATACCGGGCGCGGCCACGCTGTCGGTCGTGAAGGTATGGAGCGGGTAGAGCAGGTCGCAGGGCTTGCGTCGCCTGAGGTCGACGACATAGCTCTCGCACAAACTGCGCGTATCCCCCACCCTGAGCCCCGGCGCCAGTTTATAGCGGGCCGAATAGTCCGTGCCGCCGGCCATGCGGAAACGCACGGGGCGTTCGAGTTCGACGGGTTCGAAAAGCCCGGGGTGCGACCAGACCAGCGCGCTGTCGATCAGCGGAAAATAGACGCCCGATTCGAGGAACACCCGCACCGGTATGGAATCCCCTACGAAAGACGCCGCATAGAGCAGATCGCGCTCGCAGGTAAGCTCCCATGCCGTGCCGGAAGGCTGTTGCCCGGCCGGGCTTCCGGCTCCGGGAACCGAACCGGGCATATCCGCCGCAGGGCGGTCATGTCCGGCGGCAGGGGTA
>UMBE01072306.1_pt1 | contig 10186 bp, 9 predicted proteins | sample 1963881 | NCBI WGS metagenome assembly UMBE01 (sample SAMEA4835933, study PRJEB28245) | human gut metagenome | biome: gut microbiome; material: fecal sample | place: Denmark | collected 2008 | reverse complement strand
AAATTAATATTATTTATATAAAAACAAGATAAAAAAGCTTTTCTTTAAAGGAATTTTACTTCCACTTAAAGAAAAGCTTTTATTTTATAAATTAAATACTTCTATAGCATTTTTAGTTGTTTGATTTGCTACTTCTTCTAAAGAAATATTTCTAATCTCTGCTACTTTTTCTGCTATATATTTTACATATGCTGGTTCATTACGTCTGCCACGTTTAGGAACAGGTGCTAAATATGGACAATCTGTTTCTAAAAGCAATCTTTCCAAAGGAATTTTTGCCACTATTTCTGGCAATTTTGCTGAATTTTTAAAAGTAAGTGGTCCATCAACACCTAAGAACCAACCCATTTTTAATAATTCTTTTGCCATTTCATAGCTACCAGAAAAACAATGTATTGAGCCTGTCAGCCCTTTTCCTTCTTTTTTCAAGATTGCCATAGTATCACCATGAGCATCACGGTCATGTATGCTAACTGGCATATGCATTTGTCTTGCTACATCTAATTGACGAATAAATACTTCACGCTGAACTTCACGAGGAGCATTTTCATAATAATAATCTAAGCCAATTTCACCTAAAACTTTTACCTTTGGTAAAGTCATAAGTTCTGCCAAAGTATCATAATCTTTACTGCTTTGTATGCTCAAAGCTTCTTGTGGATGTACCCCAGCACCTGCAAAAACACCATCAAAATTATCTGCAATTTTAATAGCATTAAATGAAGACTCCATAGTATCACCCATAGTGATAATTCTTGTTGTACCTTCAGCTTTTGCTCTAGCTATTACTTCTTGTCTATCTTCTTCGTATTTTAAATCATCAAGATGTGCATGTGTATCTACTAACATTATTTCACCTTACTACCCACAGGCATTGTAGTTTCTACTATTTGAAGTTCATCACCTTTAGAAGCAGCTAAAAGCATACCATGGCTCATTACTCCACGAAGTTTTGCAGGTTTTAAATTAGCAACTAAAACTACATGTTTGCCAATTAAATCTTCTGGTTTATAGAATTTAGCAATACCAGATACTACTGTTCTTTCTTCATCGCCTAAAGAAACTTGTATTTTCATAAGTTTATCTGTTTTTGGCACAGGTTCAGCAGCTAAGATTTCTACTACACGTAAATCAACTTTACTAAAATCTTCTATACCAATCATACCATCTTCATTTTCTTTAGCTTTTTCTGGAGCTTTTGGTTCTTCTTTTTTAGCTTTTTTATTTTCTTTTACTTCTTTTTTAGCTTCTGGTTTTTCTTCTTCGATTTCAATACGAGGGAAGAGCTGTTCTGGTTTATTGATTTGAATACCTACAGGAGTTTTGCCCCAACCTTCGATATCGCTGATGCGAATTTCATCAAAGTTTTGTGGTAAATTCAATTGAGCCCAAATACGGCGAGCTGTAGTAGGAATGAATGGCTCAATCATTACACTGATTGCACGTAAGCTTTCTACTAAATCATAAAGTACACGATTTAATTCAGCTTTTCTAGCTTCATCTTTACCTAAAACCCATGGAATAGTTTCATCAATATATTTATTTGTACGGCTGATAAATGACCATACAAGTTTAATGCTATCGCTGAGTTTCATATTATCCATGTAGTTTTTATATTCAGCAATAGTTTTTGTAGCATCATCGATTAATGCTTGGTCTACTTCACGAATATCGCCAGGCTGTTCGATAATGCCTTTATTATATTTATTAATCATACTAAGTGTACGATGTAATAAGTTTCCAAGGTCATTTGCAAGGTCAGAGTTAATGCGAGAAATCAAAGCATCACGAGAGAAGTTACCATCTTGACCTAAATTGATTTCACGAAGTAAGAAATAACGGATAGCATCTGCGCCAAATTCGTCAATTAAGCCGATTGGATCAATTACATTTCCTTTAGATTTACTCATTTTATCGCCATCAACTACAAGCCAACCATGACCATATACTTTTTTAGGAAGTGGTAAATCAAGTGCCATCAAGATTATTGGCCAAATAATTGTATGGAAGCGAACAATTTCTTTACCTACGAGGTGAAGGTCTGCTGGCCAGAATTTGTTGAATTTTTCTGGGTCATCTAAGTATCCAATTGGTGTTAAATAGTTTGTAAGTGCATCAAACCATACATAAATTACATGTTTTTCATCAATTGGTACAGGAATACCCCAGTCAAAAGATGTACGAGAAATACATAAATCTTCTAAGCCTTGTTTAATGAAGTTAATCATTTCATTTCTGCGGGATACTGGCTGAATGAAATCTGGATTTGCTTCAATGTATTCAAGTAAGCGATCAGCATATTTAGAAATCTTGAAGAAATATGCTTCTTCTGCTACTTCTTTCACTTCACGACCGCAATCTGGGCATTTACCATCAACTAATTGACGTTCGAGCCAGAAGCTTTCGCAAGGTGTGCAATATAAGCCTTTATATGCACCTTTATAAATATCGCCTTTTTCATAAATGCGTTTGAAAACTTCTTGTACTACTTTTTCATGGCGTTTTTGTGTAGTACGAATGAAATCGTCATTGGAGATATTTAATCTTTTCCATAAATTTTGGAAGCCTGCAACTATTTTATCTACATATTCAATAGGTGTAACACCTTGTTCTTCGGCTTTCTGTTCAATTTTTTGACCGTGTTCATCAGAACCAGTTAAGAAAAATACATCAAAATCGGATAAACGTTTATAACGAGCAATACTATCTGCAATTGTTGTACAATAAGCATGACCGATATGAAGTTTTGCACTAGGATAATAAATTGGCGTAGTTATATAAAAAGATTGTTTAGCCAACAATAATTCCTCCTTTAAAAATTTGTATCTAATTTATTATACAACAAATACAAAAAAATCCATAATAAAAATATTAACCTACTAATAATCTATGGTATAATTAAAGAAAAAGTATAAAGGTGGCGATACTATGAATACTATGAAATCGAAGCATTTATTAATTTTACTATTATCTTTATTTGTATTTTGTTTTAGTAGCACAGTTTTTGCTAATAAAGCACAAGATGAAGCCATTGATTACCTCAAACAAGCTGTAGAAAATACTGCTAATGCTAAAAATTTAACTTATAAAATCAATTTATCTATGACAAGTCCACTTGCTGATGGTGATATCATTGTCGATGGTAAATACTCTGAATTGATGAATACATCTGGTAATATGAATATTTCTTTTAATAGCTGGATAGATACTATTAAATTTGAAGCTACAACTCAATTTTATACTGAGATTGCTGATAATAATTTAAATCAATATTTAAAGATGAAAACAACTCCTCTCATCAATGATATAAATCCTGACCAATGGTATATATCTAGTACAACACTTGCTGATAATACCAATGAATTATTCTCCAAAAAAAAACAATTTAATTTAGATAAATTCACTCAAAATATCACTAATATATTTATGTATGATGTGAATAAAAATACTGCTAAAATCTATGTAACTTATACTAGACCAATTTTAGATGAAGGAATGAAAGCAGAATTAAAAACTCTTTATGCTAAAGATGATAAACAAAAGCAAAATTTAGAAAAACTAGATAATCTACTAGCCAAAAATCCTCAATTAGTAGAAAGTCTTGCTAAACCTAGAAAAATTAGTTATGAATTGACCATTGATAAAAAATCTCTATCCATAACTAATTTAAAAACAGATTTCTCCAATAATATTCAAGAATTTGGTAATGAAGTTTTAGATAGTATTCCTGATGAAGAATTTTCTGATGTGAATGGTTATGTATTGCGCAATACTTTCAAAAATTATCTAAATCTCAGCAAATTCAATTTAAATATTAGAATTTCTCATCTAAATAACACTACAGTTGATGAAATTCCTCAAGAAGTAAAAACTTCTGCACTTCCACTTCCTGAAACAGATTTACCTCAACCAACACAAACAACTCTATTATCTAAGCTTTAATAAAAAAACTCTGTTATATCCAAAATATTAATTTAGATATAGCAGAGTTTTTATTTTATATCAAATACATAAAATATCAATCATCTTTTAACAATGCTTGATAAATATCTCGTCTACTCATATTTAAAGCTTTTGCAGCCATACGCATGGCTTCTTTTTTATTTATGCCCTTTTCCATTAATTCCTGCACATATTTCACAGGAGAGATATCTTCTTTTGTATCTTCTTGTTCATTTAACATTTCTTCAGTAATTCCAGATACAATAACTACAAATTCACCACGAGGTTCATTTTCATGGAAGAAATTTACCAATTCTTCTAAAGTGCCACGATTAAATTCTTCAAATTTTTTCGTAAGCTCTCTACAAGTTGAAGCCTGTCTATCTTTACCTAAAACATTCATTAATTCTTTCAACATATCTTTTAGATGATATGGTGTTTCATAAAAAATCAATGTTTCTTCTCTAAGTTTTATAGACTCTAATAATTCTTTGCGCTTTTTACTTGTCTTGGGCAAAAATCCTATGAAAGTGAATTTTCTTGTATCTATACCAGAACAAATAAGTGCCGATAAGGCTGCATTTGCTCCAGGAATAGGCGTTACTTTTATACCTTCTTGTATCGCTAGTTGTGCTAAATGCGTACCAGGGTCAGCAATTCCTGGAAGACCTGCATCACTTACTACAGCGATATTTAATCCTTCTTGAAGTTTTGTTATAAGCTGTGGCCCTTTTTCAAATTTATTATGTTCATGATAGCTTGTAAGCGCTGTATGAATATCATAATGTGATAATAATTTTCGTGTGTTTCTTGTATCTTCAGCTGCTATTAAATCTACTTCATTTAAAATCCTAACTCCACGATAAGTCATATCTTCTAAATTTCCAATAGGAGTAGCTACTAAATATAAACAGCCATTTTTATTTTCTACCATATATATTCACCTCGCCTCTTACAATCTATCTGGATAATAATATTCCATTAATTTTCTTGTATAATCACCATTATCTTCATGGACAATAAGCGCTGGCTCTACACTCAATCCACCTGGTGCGCCTTCTTTGACACCTTCAATCAAGACTATATTCGGTGCTTTATCTCGTTTTGGTTGCACTAATTGCAGTCTTTTCGCTTCAATATTATATTTGTGAAAAGCTACCATGATTTCACCTAGTCGCTCTGGCAAATGCACCATGGCAAAACGACCTTTTCGCTTCAATACAAAACTACCTGCACGCACTACATCATCAAGCGTAGCTGTTATTTCATGTCTAGCTCTTGCTACTCCATCTAAAATATTTAAATGACCTTGATTTATTTGACGATAAGGTGGATTGGATACGACAAAATCCATAGATTGAGGTTTATAATATTCTTTTATCTTGCATAAATCGCCTTCTTGAACGCAAATCTTGTCTTGAAGTTTATTCATGACCATATTGCGTTTGGCAATTTCACAAGTTACAGGATTTATCTCCAAAGCGTCCATTTTCATCGCTCTATTAGATAATAATAAGGGAATAACACCTGTTCCTGTGCCTAAATCTAAGCCTTTAGCATTTTTACGTACAGTTACAAAATGTGCTAATAATACAGCATCAATGGAAAAACAAAATTCTTTATTATTTTGAATTATTTTCAATCCGCCAGCTAATAAATCATCTATACGTTCATTTTCTTTTAAATTTAAATTCCAATCAGATATCATCGTCATCTTTTTCTACAACATCTTCCCATGAAGCCACAATAGTTTTTTTAGAGTCTAATAATACAGTTACAGTGCGTTTTTGCATATTGATAGAAATAGCTTTTCCTTCGCCTTCCATAGATACTACACGACTACCTTGTTTTGGCGGAGCAATAATACTATTTTGTTTGCAACAACCTTGGTATAAATCATTTTCATATTTTAAGCAACACATCAAACGACCGCAAATACCAGATATTTTTGTTGGATTTAAAGATAAACTCTGGTCTTTTGCCATGCGAATGGATACTGGCTCAAAATCACCTAAGAAAGTAGCACAGCAAAGTGGTCTACCACAGCAACCTATTCCACCTAATAATTTTGCTTCATCACGTACGCCAATTTGACGAAGCTCAATGCGAGTATGGAATACTGCTGCCAAGTCTTTTACTAATTCTCTAAAGTCAATTCTACCTTCAGCAGTGAAATAAAAAATTATCTTATTCACATCAAGAGTATATTCTACGCTGATGAGTTTCATTGGCAATTCACGCAAACGAATTTTTTCTTCACAAATAGCATAAGCTTCTTTTTCCTTTTCGCTGTTTTCTGCCAATTTATCAATATCTTCTTGTGTTGCTTTTCTTTGTACATCTTTTAATGGCTGTACAACTTCTGAATCTGGTACATCACGAGGCCCTATAACAACTGTTCCAAATTCAACACCACGAGCAGTTTTTACTACTACGCCATCACCTTGGGCTAATTCCAATCCACCTAACCCAAAATAATATATTTTACAAGCTTTTTTAAATCTTACACCTACAACGGTCTGCACAAAGTGCCCTCCTGTCTATTTCTCGTTTATTTATTTTGCCAATCTAAAATAAATTTCTGCAAGATGAGTTTTATATCTGCATTAGAATTTAACCGTTTTAAAATCTCTTCTACTAAGGTCAATTTAGTTAATAGATTAACTTCATCATACTTGTTTTGTATATTCAATAAATCATCTTTTATATCCTGATTATAAATAATATCACTATCTTTATTAACCTTCATCAGTAATAAGTCTCTCAATAGCATTTGTAAATGACTCATTATATCATTTATTTTATTTCGCTCAAAACTTGATAATTCATCAATAAATGACCATATATCTTTTATGGAAAAATTTTCTTGAAGACAAGATAATGCCTTTTGTCTTAAGGCTAAAGCATCATCATCAATAAATTGCATAGCTTTTAATATACTGCCACCAGACAATCTAGCAATGATTTTAGCTTTATCTTCTTCAATCTGTATTTTTTGTTGTAAAACCTTCGCCACATCTAGATAAGAAAGAGGCGCAAAATATATCTTCATACAACGCGATAATATAGTAGGCAGTATCATATCTTTATTAGAAGTGATTAAAATAAAAAACACTTCGCCTATTGGCTCTTCTAGAGTCTTAAGCAAACTGTTTCCTGCTGTATCATTTAAATATTGAGCATCATTTATAATCACCACTTGTTTATCTGACAGATATGGCGATAAAGCTATTTTTGCTTGTATTTGACGAATTTGCTCAATCTTAATCAATTTTCTTGTTTTACCTTCTGGCTCCAAATAATAAAAATCAGGGTGATTTTGTTCATCAAACATCTTGCAAGAATTACAATAACCACAAGCCATATTGCCTTGTTGCAAATTACAGCAAAGTAGCGATTTAGCTAACATCTTAGCCGTCAATAATTTACCAATACCATCAATTCCTGAAAATAATAAGGCATGAGGCAATTTATTTTCTTGCAATAATAATTGTAAATCCGCTTTTATTTGCTCATGCCCATAAATATTTTGCCAACTAATCATCTTAATTTATGTAGATAAACTTATCTAAAAGTTCATCTATTTGCTTATGATATTGTGTCAAAGATACTGTATCTTCATTTTCAATGCATTGATTGATATTTAATAATAAATCATCTACTTTATTTGCATAATCATATAAATTATATTGTGGTAATTCTTCTTTAGCAGAACTCATCACTACAATATAAAATTGTTTTACAGCCATAGTTACAAAATCTTTAATGAGTGTTTGATATACTTGCATCTGTTCATTATTAGGATTTTGCAATAATAATTTATATTCATCATCTACTTTTACGCGTTGCATCTGTATCATGGAATAGAAATCATCTTTCAATATGCTATTTTTCTCTTGACTCATACTGAACATCCTTTACTCTTACATATATTTAGATAGCAAAATTTTCATTAATAAAAAAGTTTTAGCCATAATTTATTTTTTATGACTAAAACTTAGTATATCATAAAGCTATTTAATTATAAAGTTTATAGACTTTTATCTACTATTTTTATTTAATCAGACCTTGAATTTTTTGCCAAACATCTTCATGAATTTCTTCTATAGTTCTTAACTGATTATCCTTTGCACATTCTACGATATCCCAATCATAGCGATTTGCCATTTCTTGATAAACTTCATGGCATTTTTCTAAATAATTTTTATCCTGTTCATGAATATCTTTTTTGCGATTATCTTTTTTAGCTCTATTATCAATCAATTTATTGCTGATATCTGGTGGCATATTCAAGAAAATAACTTCATCAGGCACAGGAAGCCCCATTTTCGTAAATTCTGTATCCCAAAGCCATGATAAAAATTCATCACGCATTTTACTATCTTCTATTTTTACAGCTTGATGAACCATATTAGAAGTAGTATATCTATCCGCTAAAATAATAGTGCCTTCTTCATAATCTTTTTTCCATTTCATGCGATATGAAGCATATCTATCCACAGCAAATAATACAGAAGCAGCATATGCATTTACATCATCTACATGACCGCCAAACTCACCTTGTAAATACATTTTTACTGGTGTACATGCTGGACTTTCATAATCTGGATACTCTACTTTTTTTACCTTGTAACCTACTTGATTTAATCTATCATATAAAAGCTTAGTCTGTGTAGCTTTACCACAACCATCACCAGCTTCAATGATTATGAGCTTTCCTTTCACCATTATTCCTCCACTATATTAATATTTTCTAAATTCATATCTTCTGGGCCTATTATATGACCTCCATTTTGCTTTTGCAACAATACATAATCAATAATTTCTTGACTTATTTCTTCCCCCGGATAAATCACAGGTATTCCCGGTGGATAAAATGTAATCAATTCCCCTGCTATTTTGCCTACACTTTGCGCAAATTTTACTTTCTTCGTCTTAGTAAACATCGCTTGTCTTGGTGATAAAACATAACGAGGAATGCTTGGCAAATTAATCTGTACTAAAGGATTTGTTTCTTTATCCTGAAAAGATTTTGCTAATTCTTGCAAAGCATTTAATAAATACTCACATTCTTTCTCACTATCAGCGTAAGAAATAATAAACAATAAATTATACATATCGGATAATTCACATTGAATTTTATATTTATGTCGCAAAATCTGTTCTGCCTGAGCTCCACTTATCCCCAATTTACGCACACAAACAGTTATTTTTGTTACATCTAAATCATATTTGCCTTCACTGTTCATATATTCACGACCAAAACAGCTTAGATTTGGAATTTTATTGATTTCCTCACGTAAATCTTCCGCTAATTGCACAGCCCTACCGACTAAATCTTTACCTTCCATTGCCATCTGTTTGCGTGCTATATCAAGTGAAGCTAATAATAAATAATTAGGGCTTGTTGACTGCACTAAACTGCACATTTTATTAAAACGCTCTACATCTACGCGTTGTTTTTTCATATGCAATAAAGAAGTTTGTGTCATTGAACCAACTATTTTATGCGTACTTTGTGCAACAATATCTGCTCCTGCTGATAATGCCTGTATTGGCAATTTATCACAAAAGGCTAAATGTGGCCCATGTGCTTCATCAACTAATAATAACATATTATTTTCATGCACTAAATTAGCTATACTTTGTATATCCCCTGCTACTCCATAATATGTAGGATAAACCATTACTACAGCTTTAGCATCTTTATTTTCACGTATTACTTTTTCTAATTCAGTTTTTGTAATGCTCATAGCAATACCTAAATTTTCATCTATTTCTGGTTGAATAAATACAGGTATTGCCCCAGCCAAAACTAAACCGCCAAGTACGGAACGATGTGCATTTCTAGGTATTATTATCTTATCTCCAGGATTTACAGCTGTTAAAATCATCGCATGAATAGCACCTGTTGTTCCATTGATAAAAAATCTAGTTTCATCTGCACCATATAAATCACTTGCCAAATCTTGTGCCTGTTTTATACAAGTAGAAGCTCCATGTATATCATCTAATTCTTCCATCAAAGATACTTCCATCTTAAGACCTGTATCTGTTATCATTTCATGAAGTTCATTTGCAGCACCTTTGCCTTGTTTATGTCCTGGTGTATGAAAAGCCATTGCTTTATCTTCAATATATTTTTTCATTGCTGTATACAAAGGTGTATTATTTTGCTCCATTAGAAAACCTCCTTTTAAAACTAAATCTAGTATATCATAAAAAAAATTCCTATATAAAAATA
>UMBE01016637.1_pt1 | contig 10226 bp, 7 predicted proteins | sample 1963881 | NCBI WGS metagenome assembly UMBE01 (sample SAMEA4835933, study PRJEB28245) | human gut metagenome | biome: gut microbiome; material: fecal sample | place: Denmark | collected 2008 | reverse complement strand
TTCTAAACTCGCAAGGCTCAAACAGTAGAACTAAAAACGTAGCCATATTTTTATCTTTGCCAATAGCCTTATGGCTACCGTAAAAAGATGCTAAAATGCGGGAAATATTTGGTGTTATTAAAGATTTTCCTCATAAGATGTAGGTGTTCATTTCTTTAATGGTAAAGAAACGAACCAAAGAAACCGCCTCGCGATATTGATTTTACTAACCTATGGCTACCGTAAAAGTCTGCTAACGCGAGGAAAGTTACAGAATATAATTTCCCTGTAATATAGATTTTATAATAGTAATATAAGATTTATATTATAGGGAATTTTTTATTATTAGTTTTTAAATAAAAAATAATAAGCAAATATTCCTCACGTTAGCAATTTTTCGGTAGCTGAAAGCTATTGGGAATTATAAAACCATATCTATGAATTTAGCTCTACTGTTTGAGCGAAGTGAGTTTAGAGCGTTATAGATATGGTTTTATAATGGACAAAGAAAAATTGGTATCGGGAGGTAGAGTTCTTTTGTTACTTTTCTTGCTCATGAAAGAAAAGTAAGTATAAAAATGTAGGTGTTCATTTCTTTGGTGGCAAAGAAACGAATCAAAGAAAGCCACCACAGATAAAATTTAAGCTTTGCAAAATATTATCATTTTATACAATGCTTAAAACTCGCTACGCTCAGACAGTTAAGCAAAAGGCGTATTCAATGATAATGTTTTTCAATAATCTTGCGATTACCGCTAAATTTTATAATGCGGAAATAGGTTACGTATTATTAGAAAAATTTCCTCATAGTGTAGATTTTATATTTATTGTATAAGGTTTATATTATGGGGATTTTTTTGTTTTTATAAATAAGTATTTACCTATTATTTTAAAGTAAATAATATATTTTACTTATGAATAAATGTATGATAATATAAGGTCAAGGTTGAACAAGGTATGAATTAAGAAGTTTTAAATAAGATAATTTATGAAAGAAGGCTTTATATTATGATTAGAAAAGTTCCTGTACCTACTGCTGGGGTGATGCTTGGATTGGCGGCTCTTGGTAATTTGCTTGCACCATATTCCATGATTTTGAAATACGCTTGCGGTATTAGTTCTGCGTTTTTAGGGGTGTTGTTATTTAGCAAAATTATTTTACATCCGCAGATGATGAAAAATGATTTGAATGGAAATTCTATTTTTGCCAGTGTGTTTGCTACTTTCTTTATGGCGATTATGCAACTTTGCACTTATACTTTTCCGTTTGCACCTATAGCTAGTGAAGTAGTTTGGTATGGGGCGATTTGTGGTCATTTTATGTTGATGGCATGGTTCACTTATCGCTATATCATCAATTTTGAATTAAGAGATGTTTTTCCAACATATTTTATAGCGTATGTAGGTATTGTGGTAGCGTCTGTTACAGCGCCTACTTTTAATCATCACAATTTAGGTGAATATATTTTTTGGTTTGGTTTCAGTATGTATATGATATTATTCGCTCTTGTTACTATCCGTTATTGCAGTAAACATGCAATCGCTGAACCAGCAAAACCTTTATTTTGTATCTATACTGCACCAATGAGTTTAAGTTTAGCAGGATATCTTGCTTGTGTTGCTGATAAATCTTTAATCATGATTGTAATTATGCAGATATTAGCTCAAGGTTTATTTGTGGCAGTGCTTACACAGATGCCAAAACTTTTAAAATTAAAATTCTATCCTAGTTATGCAGCATTTACTTTCCCATTTGTTATCACTGCGATTGCACTTCGTCAGACTGTTAGTTATTTAAATGAAATCAATATAGCAGTACCTAGCATTTTAAATTATGTAGTAGGAGTAGAAACTATCTTAGCTACAGCGATTGTAACTTATGTGTTCATCAGATATTTGAAATTCTTACATGAACAAATGATTGTGAATATGGGGGATAGAGCAAAAACTGTTTTTGGTACTATAGCTAATATTGTTAAATAATGAAGCCTTCAAAATTCTAAGAATATACCTTAATACTATTTAGGTTTAGATTTTATATCTAAACCTATTTTTTTATTTTTATGACAAAAATAAAAAGACAAGTAAAATATACTTGTCTTTATGATATAATTCTTGGCATAGGGAATAAATTGATGTGTCATGCCTCTCTTTTAGGGAGGTGGTAAATATGACGAATTATGAAGTATTGTCTTTGATAATATCTTTATTAACGCTTATATTTACTATACTTTCTTATTTTAATTGATTTTAAAATAAAAAAGAAGCCATCTTGATGGACAGCCTCTTCTTCAACAATAACACTATAAGAAGAGGGCTGACATCGGCAAACATCAGTTTATTCTCTTCTTTGTTTATTATACTACAATGAATATGGCAAAACAAGTTGAATTAATTTAGATATTATATTAGGTATTATAATTGATTTGTTTTACTAAGGACAGGATATTATTATCAAAAAGCATTTTGCCAAATAGTCTATAGATGGTATAATATAGCTATTGTTTTTAACTATTTCTAATTTTTATATATAAGAAAGGATGGAAATGAATGGTTGAATCAGCATGGTCGCTATTGCCTCCGATAATTACCATAGTATTGGCTTTGGCGACAAAAGAAGTATACATGTCGTTGATTGTGGGTATCTTTGTAGGGGCTTTAATGTTCACAGGCTTTGATATATTGGCTGCTATTGATACGTTTTTTGCAATTATGTCTGATAAAGTTGGCGGAAATGTATATATTTTAGTATTTTTGGTCTTATTGGGTATCATTGTAGCAGCAATTGCTCGCTCTGGTGCTTCTCGTGCTTATGGAGAATGGGCAGCACGTGTAATTAAAGGAAAACGCAGTTCCTTACTCGTTACATCTATTTTAGGTGTAGTTATCTTCATCGATGACTATTTTAACTGCTTGACTGTAGGTACAGTTATGCGCCCTGTTACAGATAAATTCAATGTAACACGTGCAAAACTCGCTTATATCATCGATGCTACAGCAGCACCTATCTGTATCATCGCTCCAGTATCCAGCTGGGCAGCAGCAGTCAGCTCTTCACTTCCAGAAGACAGTGCAATTGATGGTTTTTCTTTATTCTTGCAGACAATTCCATTTAATATGTATGCATGGTTTACTATCATCTTCATGTTGTTCTTGATTTGGACTGGCAAAGATTTTGCAGCAATGAAAACTTTGGAACAAAAGAGCAATGGTAAATTAATTATTCCTGAAGAATATAAAGATGAACAAATGGAAGTAGTAGGTAATGGTAAAATCTTAGATTTATTATTACCACTCATTGTTTTAATTGGTGGCTGTATCTTTGGTATGCTTTATACTGGCGGTATTTTAGAAGGTACTAGCGTATCTGATGCATTTGCTAATTGTGAGTCTGCTAGAGGCTTAGTTATCGGCTCATTTATCGCTTTAGTATTCACTTTTGTGCTTTATGTACCGCGTGGAGTGCTTCGCTTTGGCAAATTCTGCGAATGTTTCAACCAAGGTTTCAGAGCTATGACTCCAGCTATCTTTATCTTATGTCTTGCTTGGAGTTTATCTGGTGTTTGTGGTGAAGATTATTTGAATATCGGTGGTTATGTTGGCGGTATCGTATCCAACAATGCTACTGTAGGTATGTTCATGCCAGCAGTATTCTTCCTTGTAGCTATCGGTCTTGCTTTTGCTACTGGTACTTCTTGGGGTACATTCGGTATCTTGATTCCTATCGCGCTCGCTGTAGTATCTTCTGATGCTCATCTTTTAGTTGTTACAGTAGCAGCAGTATTAGCTGGTGCTGTAGGTGGCGACCATGTATCACCAATATCTGATACAACTATCTTGGCTTCTGCGGGGGCTCAATGTAGTCATATCGACCATGTAAGTACACAGGTTCCATATGTAATCGTAGTAGCTACATGTTCTTTCTTAGGATATCTAGTAGCAGGTGTAGCAGGTAGTGGTTGGATTGGCGTAGTAGCTGGTTTTGTTTTATTGGTTATAGCTATGACTTATATTTATAAAGTCTTAATGAAAGATTGATTTTTTTAGAAAGCTCTAGAAATTTATTTCTAGGGCTTTTTTGATGCTTTGGATTAAAATTGATATTATTAGGAAAATTTATTTTTTAGGCAAAATAGAAAAATAATAGAGCAAAGTAATATAGTATTGGAATTTTTTATATATATGATATAATATGGAATTAGTTAATGTCAGAACTTATATTTATTAATTAGAAGAAATTAAAAAGAAATATGGAGGACTTTATGGGAAGATTTTATAAAAAAGCGATAGTTACAGCTTTATTAGTATCTGCATTATCAACTACTGCTTTTGCAGCACCAGAAGATATATATACAAATATTGCTGATAGTGCAGTGATCATGGATGAAACAGATACATCAATATTTAAACCAGCATCTTTAAAATCATTGGATGATTACGATGAGCATTATCGTTTATATAAATATGATACGATATCTATTAGAATAATTGGCTTTAAAAATGCTCAAGGATTGGACAGCATAATGATTGGCACAGATGGTTATGTCAATCTACCATATGCCGGTAGTGTGAAATTAGCAGGTCTCACTATTGAAGAGGCAAAACAAGTATTGACGGCGAAATTTGGCAGATATATCAAAATACCAGATATGTCGATAATCGTCACTAACTATGGTCCTAGAAAAGTACAGGTATTGGGTGAAGTCAATACTCCAGGTACAGTGGAATTACCTTCTGATGATATGAATGTATTATCTGCTATTTCTAAGGCTGGTTGGGTGACTACATATGGTCGTATCAAAAAAGTACAGGTCATTCGCATAGATGATGGCGTTATGTATGTGAAAGAAGCCAATATTAAAGATTATATAGAAAAACATGATATCAGTCAGAATTTTGCCCTAGAAGATGGAGATATCTTATATATTCCTAAATCCAATAAAATTGACTTCCATAAAGACGTATTACCACTTATCAATGTATATAGTACGTATAGAGCTTTGACTGATTAATTAGGAGTGAAATGATGGACATAAATAATGCAAAAGATAATGATACAATTGATTTAAGAAAATTGTTTTCTTTAATGATGGAAAAGAAAAAGATAGTTATAGCGATAATAGTAATTTGCACTATTATCGCCACTATAGTGGCTTTTGTTTTACCAAAATCTTATCAATCCACGACACTTGTGCGTGTAAAATCTGGTAGTAGTTCTATGTCTGGTTATGCAGCTATGGCAGCTGGTTTTGGCATAGATATAGGAGGAAGTAGCTCAGGTTCACCTGAATCTTATATAGAACTTATGAAATCTCGTGAAGTCTTAGAGCCGATTATTGCTGAATTGGATTTACCAGATGAAGATAAGGAAAAATTAACAGTAGAAACATTTGTAAAGAAAAATTTAGAAATTACTAATATTAAAAAGACAGATTTAATAACTATAGCGGCTTATGGCAAGACTCCTGAAGAAGCACAGATGATCTCTCAATCTGTAGCCGATAATTTCTTAGCCTTGATGACTAAATTAAATAAAGAAGATAATTCTTCTGTTTTGAAATTTCTTGATGAACGCATAAAAATCGCTAAAGAAGAGATGGAAACAGCGGAAAATAAATTGCAAGCATATCAGCAGGAACATAAAATTTATGCTCCTGATGCGCAGACAAAATCTATTATTGATAATTTAAATACTTATGATAATAGTATTGCACAGCTTCAAGCTCAGAGTGAAGGAAATAGTGCGAAACTCGCTGGTGTGACTAGTCAATTGGAACAGCAGAATGCTTCCTTATTAGAATATAATGTTTCCGATAATACAAATATTGGCAATATCCGTGAATCTATCGTTAATAAACGTGTGGAACTTGTAGGTCTTCAGCAACAATTTACTGATGAACATCCAGATGTGATCAGAGCCAAAGAAGAATTAAATAGCCTAGAAAAATCTTTAACTGATGAGATCGCAAAGGCTGTAAATTCTCAATCTGTGACATTGAGCCCAGTGCAATCAAGTCTTTTAAAGGATAAAATCAGCACTGAAGTGCAAATATCTGTAAATAATGCTTCTTTAGAAGCTTTGAAAGTAAAACAGGAGGAAGCTCAAGAAAATATAGCTACATTATCCGCTGATAGTGTGGAATATATGCGCTTATCTCGTGAAGCGACTATCGCAGGTCAAGTATATACTTCGCTTGTACAGAACTATGAACAGACAAGAATTCAAGAAGCAAAAGATTCTATGGATATCCAGATCATCGATGCAGCAGATTTGCCAAAAGAAGATATGCCAGCTAAGCCAAATAAAAAATTAATTGTAGTTATTGGTTTTGTCTTAGGTATAATGTTCAGCTTTGGTTATATTTTATATAATTATAGTAGAAGATATGGCTTATAATAGGAAATAGATGTAAAAGGAGAAGTATAGATTTTAAGATAAATATAACTTCTCCTTTTATACTATAAATAAAAATAAATGCAATGTAGGTGAATTTATTGGCACAAAATTATAAAACTAATTTAAAACAGAATATCCGCATAATTTGGTCCGGTATATCACTGATGGCAGATTATCTAGCAGTATTATTAGCAGAGATGATAGCTATATATTTTAGTGAGGAAAATCTTTATTATATAGATTTATTTATTGTTATACCATTTATCTATATAGCTTTTATCGCTGCTGCCAGAACTTATCGACGTATTATTCCTTTTTGGCAGAGGGTAGAATCGCTTTTTTATAGCAGTATTTATAGTATTATTGCTATTTTATTATTCTTTTTTGTGCGAGCAAGTTCTACTGAACATAGTATAGCTTTTCTAGCTTTATTATGGCTAGCTAGTTTTATTTGTTTAGTGATAATGCGTTATATTTTAAAACGTATTTTGGATGAACGTGAGATGTTTAAGATACCCTTATTAATTATTGGTGCACAAGAAGAAGCTTTAGCTTTTACGAGAAGTATAAATAATGATATAGGGATGAGTTCTTATAAAATAGTAGGTTTAATCAGTGATAAAAATCCTGTAAAAGGATTAGAAAATTATCCGCTATTAGGTGATTTTAAGGATATAGAAGAAATAATCAAAACTACAGGGATAAATAATGTATTGATAGCTATTCCTTATTTGGAACAAGTAAAAATGCAAAATATTATTCATCGTGTACAGCCATTAGTGAAAAATATCTGTATCATTCCAAATCTTACAGCTATTCCTATGGGGGGAATAGATGTAGAAACATTTTTTACGGAAAAAATCATGCTTATTCGTGTGCGTAATAATTTAGAGCGCAGATTTAATCGCATTATTAAATATTTATTTGATATGATATTGACTATAGTGGGAACAATTTGTATTTCTCCACTTTTAGTCATCATAGCTATATGGATATATAAAGATTCTCCTGGACCTGTGATATTTAAACATATGCGAGTGGGTAAAGATGGCAAGGAATTCCCTTGTTATAAATTTCGTTCTATGTGTGTAGATGCCAAAGAAAAATTAGAAGAATTATTGCAAAATGATCCTGAGGCAAGAGCAGAATGGGAACGAGATTTTAAATTAAAGCATGATCCTAGAATTACGAAATCTGGAGCTTTTTTGCGTAAGACTAGTCTTGATGAATTGCCACAGATCTTTAATGTATTAAAAGGTGAGATGAGTCTTGTAGGACCAAGACCAATAATAAAAGCTGAAATGGAACGTTATGGCAATTATATTGATGATTATTTGATGGTGAGACCAGGGATTGCAGGAATGTGGCAGTGCAGTGGTCGTAATGATGTAGATTATACAGAACGTGTACATATGGACAGTTGGTATGTGCGTAATTGGTCTGTATGGCTAGATATAATGATTTTATGGAGAACTTTTAAAGCTGTGTTTGCAAAAAAAGGAGCTTATTGATAGATGAAAATTATTATTTTAGCAGGTGGTGGGGGTACTAGATTATTCCCTTTATCTAGAGATTGTTATCCAAAACAATTTCTTCATGTAATCGGAGATAAATCTTTGCTTGCCCAAAGTATAGAAAGATTTTTAGGTTTAGTAGAAGCAAAAGATATTATTATTGTGACTAATGAGCGTTATATTTTTCATGTGCAAGCAGAATTAAAAACTATAAATGCACAAGAAGCTCATATTATTACTGAACCTATGGGAAAAAATACAGCTCCTGCTATTGCCTTAGCACAGAGTTATTGTCAAGATGTATTGCAATGTGATGAAGATGAGATTTTATTTGTCAGTCCATCAGATCATTTGATTAAACCGATAGATGCTTTTAAAGATTTAATCAGAAATGCTCAAGATGTAGCTAAAGATAATATAGTGACTTTGGGAATTAAGCCAACAAAACCAGAGATTGGTTATGGTTATATTGAAGCAGAGAAAACTAATAATTTAGCTAAAAAAGTTATTTCATTTAAAGAAAAACCAGATTTAGCTACAGCTAAAGAATATATCGCTTCTGGTAATTATTATTGGAATGGTGGTATGTTTATGTTTAGTATAGCTACTATGCAGGCTGAATTAATTAAATATATGCCAGCAATAATAGACATTACCCAAAATGGTTATCAATATACAGTAGATAATTTTGTAAATATGCCAGATATATCTATTGACTATGCAGTAGCAGAAAAATCACAAAAGATGATGATGATACCAATGGAAAATATTTATTGGAATGATATAGGCAGTTTTGATGCTATTGCGGAAGTACTTTCTGATAAGGATAAAAATGTATTTAAAGGTGATATTTTAGCGGAAAACTGTATAGATACTATGATTATTGGTGACACTCGCCTAATTGCAGGTATTGATTTAGAAAATTTAATGATCATTGATACACCAGATGCACTTCTTGTAGCTAAAAAGGGTGAAAGTCAAAAAGTAAAAAATATAGTGAATAAGCTTAAACAAAGTAAAAGAAAAGAAGCAAAAGAAAATGTCACTATGTATCGCTCATGGGGAAAATATACTTTACTTACTGAAAGTGAAGGTTATAGAGTGCGTAAGATAGAGATGGATCCAGGGGCTTCACTTACTATGCAGATGCATTATCATCGTAGTGAGCATTGGACTGTTATTTCTGGCACAGGTAAGATTATTATTAATGATGTAGAAAGTATTTTTACCGAAAATCAAAGTACTTATATTCCTATGGGAGTAAAACATAAATTATCTAATCCAGGAAAAATACCTTTAATTATTATAGAGGTTCAATCTGGTAAATATATTAATGAAGATGATATAGTAATTTTTGAGGATAACTAATGAAAATAGTACATGTAGTAGAATGTTTTGCAGGTGGAGTATTTAGCTTTTTATCTAATTTGACTAATGAGTTAGATAAAGAAGAATATATAGTAATTTATGGTATTAATAGAGATAATACTCCTAGCGATTTTAGAAAAAAATTTCCTCCAAATACAAAATTTATACCATGGAAAAATGCTAGTAGGAGTTTAAATCCTTTAAAAGATCTAAAAGCTTTATGGGAATTATATATTATATTAAGAAGAATAGATGATATAGATATAATACATTTACATTCTAGTAAAGCAGGTTTTCTTGGTCGTATAGTAAGTTTTTTATTGGGAGAATCAAAGAAAACGATATATACTCCGCATGCGATATCTTTTTTACGTTTAGATGTGAGTACCCAAAAAAGAAAAATTTTTATTGCGATGGAAAAATTTGCTAGTTTTTTTGGTGGGAAAATAGTGGCTTGCTCTCAATCTGAAAAAGAAGCTATTGAAGAGCAAGGAATAAAAAATGTTACTTTTATTAATAATGGAATAAAACCATTAAAGATAGAAAAAAAGGTAAATACAAGTGATAAAATAATAATAATTTCTGTAGGTAGATTATCTATCCAAAAAAATCCTAAGCTTTTTAATGATATAGCATTGGAATTTATAGATAATCCTAATATTCAATTTATTTGGTGTGGCGATGGTGAATTAAAATCAGAATTAATTTCACCAAATATAAAATGTACAGGTTGGATAGAACGAAGGACATTAGAAAATTATTTAGCTAATGCAGATATATATTTATCTACTTCATTGTGGGAAGGATTGCCTTTGTCTGTATTAGAAGCTATGTCTATAGGTTTACCAGTTGTATTATCTGATTGTGTAGGAAATAAAGATTTAGTAGAAAATAATGGATTTTTATATAAAAATAAAAAAATGTGTATGATTAGTATAAAAAAATTATTAAATGATAAGGCATTATAT
>UMBE01030345.1_pt1 | contig 10230 bp, 9 predicted proteins | sample 1963881 | NCBI WGS metagenome assembly UMBE01 (sample SAMEA4835933, study PRJEB28245) | human gut metagenome | biome: gut microbiome; material: fecal sample | place: Denmark | collected 2008 | reverse complement strand
GAGGAAGAAGACGTTCCCTATGATTATGAGGATGCCAGAAAAACCTGTGATGACGAACATTACGACATTTGCAACGACCTGCTCGGAGAATGCGAGGATGCCGGCTACGGCAAGCAGGAGCTGGATTATGAAACCAAGCTTGATCTGGCGGTCGGCGCGACGGAAGTGGAAATGTCCAAACTGCTGGGAGAAGAAATGCTGCCGGCGCTGGACGGGGTGGTGCAGACGACTTCCGGCATGGAAAGCGTGCTGGCAAATTACGGCCGGGAAGATCAGAACGATCCGATTGTCCGGGCCAAAATCAACCGCGACGTCAAAAACGTCGACAAGTCGGCCAGAAAGGCCGCCGGAAAGGCGATGAAGAGCTATCGCAAAATGCTGAAGCTGGCGCAGGAAAGCGGGCGTATTCACAAACTTGCGGAAAAATACGCGAAAACCGGCGAAAAGGCGGATGAAAAGATGCTGGACAACAAGATCAAGGGCATGTATGAGTATGCTCAGGACTTTACCCGGAAATACGAGAAGGAAAACTTTGAAAAGTCCGGCAGGAACAATTCCGTTTCCTTGTCCGCCGCGCAGCAGAAGATGGTGAAAGATTCTCTGAGCCGCTGAGTTTCGGCAATCAAAAAAGTCCCCTTCCGGAGGGGGGTTTTTTATGCGGTTTAACTCAAAATTAAAAAACACCGCATATTCTCTCCAAGGATTTATTTTTGCGGGAAAAAACGATGCATACCATTCATGCCCTGATTATTGACCTGACGCTGATTACCATTTATGCCGGCATTACCACGCTGATTTGCAAAAAGCTGAAGCAGCCGATTGTGCTGGGGTATGTGCTGGCCGGCATTTTCGCGGGGCCGTACTTTGACTTGCTGCCGACGGTCAGCGACCGGGAAAATCTGAGTTTGTGGGCGGATATCGGGGTGATTTTCCTGCTTTTCGGCCTGGGGCTGGAGTTCAGCTTCAAAAAAATGCTCAACGTCGGCAAGTCGGCAATGATTACGGCCAACGCCAACATTTTGTTTATGCTTTTTCTCGGATATTATACCGGTCTTTTGCTCGGCTGGTCGACGACGGACAGCTTTTTTCTCGGCTCAATGATTTCAATGTCTTCAACTACCATCATTATCAAGGCCTTTGACGATCTCAACATCAAAAAGCAGAAGTTTACCGATCTGGTGTTCGGCGTTTTGGTGATTGAGGACCTGGTCGGCATTTTGCTGCTGGTGCTGCTGCCGATGGTGGCGCTCGGGCAGAGCATCAACGGCGGCGAGCTTGCCCTGAGCACGTTCAAGCTGCTCTCCTTTCTGATTTTGTGTTTTGTCATCGGCATTTATATCGTGCCGACGGTTTTGAAAAAGCTGACTTCGTTTTTAAATGACGAAATGCTGCTTCTGATCACGGTCGGCATGTGTTTCGGCATGGTTTGGCTGGCGACGGCTTCGGGGTTTTCTTCTGCTCTCGGCGCCTTTCTGATGGGGTCGGTGCTTTCCGAAACCGGGTTGATTATGCGAATCGAAAACGTGGTTCGGCCGCTGAAGGATTTTTTCGGCGCGGTCTTTTTCGTTTCGGTCGGGATGATGGTTGATCCGGCCATGTTCGTCACCTATGCCGGGCCGATTGCGGTCGTTACCCTGATCGTGGTTGTCGGCAAGGTCGTCTTTTCCTGTTTCGGGTTCGTTATTTCGGGGCAGTCCCTGCGCACTTCGACGGAATGCGCGTTTTCGCTGGCGCAGGTCGGCGAGTTTGCTTTCATCATTGCCGCTCTGGGCATGAGTCTCGGGGTGTTGGACGGACAGGTCTATCCGGTGATCGTGGCGGTTTCCGTCATCACGACTTTCCTTACCCCGGTGATGATCCGTTCGGCCGGGCCGGTTTACAGGCTGATCGAACGCAAACTTCCCGCTTCCTGGAGCCGCTACATCAACAAGGCTTCGGCAGCCCGGGCACCGAGCAGGTCGGAAGAGCGCCTGTGGAGCGTTTTGTTTAAAAATTATGCCGTGCGGATCATTTTGTTTTCGATCATATTGTTTGCGATTATCGGTTTTTGCACCCAATTCGTCCGTCCTTACGTACGGATGGCGCTGCCCGGTCTGACGGGGCGAATCGTTATGACGATGATTGCTTTTGTTCTGGTTTCCCCTTTTTTGAAGGCTTTGATCGGATGGGAAATCGTGCTGCCGTCGTTTATCCGTTCTTTTGCCGATTTTCTGCCTGCGCGCCGGCGGCGGAAGTTTCTCGAAACCCGGGAAGAAGAATCGGCCGCTGCCGCGGAAGAACGCCCGGCGTCCCGCCCCCGGCCGGCGGAAGACAAAAGTTCGCTGATTGACAATCTGCTGGGGGAAAATGCCGAGAGCCTGAAAAGCTTTTTCGTTTCCAATGCGCAGGCGGCGAAAATCTATTATCAGCTTTGGCGGAGCAAAAAAGCCAACCGGCTGCCGCTGATCGTGCTGACCAGTTTTCGTTTGCTGGTCGTCGCCTTTTTCATCGTCACCGTCGTGCATCAGTTTCTGACGGAAAACCAGAAAGTGACGCTGATTTTGCTGGTCGCTTCGGTGGCGCTCATTTCGCGGTCGAAGTGGCTGCTCAGCCAATATCTGAAAATGGAAGCGCAGTTTCTTGACAACCTGAAAGGCAGCGCGCCGGAAAAAGACGACGACCCGTCCGAATAGTTACAGAATTGTGAATTTCGCCGCCGCCGGCGATTTCCCGCTTGGTATCGTGCCGGGCTTTCGGTATAATGAAACCGAAAGCGACATAAGCGGGGCAGAAGAAAAAATGCTGAAATTCAAAATAATGCTGGTGGTATTTATTGCTTTGGTTTATTACGGCGTAACCTATTGCATGCTCAGTCCGGGCATTTGCAAATATTACGCCGACTATTATCTGCTGAGCGCGCGCAGTTTTTCAATCGACGAAGAGAGGGCTTTTCTCCACAAACCGATAACGGAAACGACAAATTATTTCCGTACATACCGCTTTAACGGCCAAAACCGTAATTTTAAGGTGCTGGGGTTTGTCCGGTTTGACGACCGCGGCATATGGAGCACGGGCAACACGGTGCGGATGTCGTTCAGGCTGCCGCAGGTTTATTCTTCCGTTTGGCTTGATTTTGAAATTGATCCCTATGTCAACAAGAAGAATGAAAACGTTTTTGCGGAAGTGTATCTTGACGACAGGAAAATCGACGAATGGAATTTTCAGTACGGGCGCAAGATGCCGAAGACCAGGATCAAGATTGCCCGAAAATATCTGAGCAGCGAATATCCGGTTAATCTGATTTTTAAAATTGACGGCGCCGTTTCGCCGAAAAGTCTCGGCTTCGGACAGGAAAACCGCAAGTTCGGCCTGATTTTCAACAGTCTGACGATAACTCCGGATGATTGACGCTGCGGCAAGGATTCCTTCTTTTCGGGGAAGGCGGTGCGTATGGCCGTATGCCGGCCGGACAGGGTTAAGGAAAAATAAATCCGGATTAACTATTATTTGTGCAGACGTTTAACGGGAGGGCGAATGAAACATTGTTTGATTGTTTTGGTATGTCTGTTATTTCCTCTTTCTCTTATGTGCAAAGAAACGCGGGAAACCGGGCAAAATGCGGATAAACGGTACGAAGAGATTGTAAAATCCGTAAAAGACAACCCCGGGCAGGCTTTGGCAGATTTAAAAAAACTGGCGGACAAAAACCGCTTTGCCGCAATGGAATATCTGATACTGCTCAGCATTTACGAACCGCAAAAAGTAAATACTCCCGAATTTGAACAAATTGCCCGCCGGCTGCATACGGACGTGGTTGCGCAATATAAAAAGCTTGTTCCCGATTCCCCTTTTTACGGAATATATCAGGGGCAATACGAAGGGCTGATCAAAGACGATTATTTAAAATGCTACAAAGATTTGAGCTGTCTGATAGAAATCGGCGCTTTAAACTTTTCCAAATTTTTCAGCGTTTGGGGGGATGTGAGCGGCGATATGCTTTATGTTCCGTGGAAAATCGCGGTTCCCTGCCCGACGGCTCAAAAACTCCATTTAACGGCCGTTTTGGACAGCGCCGGCGGCGGACACGGCGCCGAAACGCTGGATATTTCCAACTGTGGCCAGTATCCGCAATACGATTTTCCCGATGATGTTGAAGAGTATCGGAATTATATTCAGCGGGAACTGGAATTGGATAATCCCGGTTCGATACGCTATGTGTATATGGCCGGAGATGTATATAAGAATATAGTCAGTCATTATGATCCCGATTGGAATTTTGAACGAAGTTATGGCGAGAAAGAATATTTGCAAGCCTTGCCGCTTGAAGCCTGGGCGATGGAATCATATCCCAATTACAAATATTTTTCGGAAGTTGTCAATCACGGTATCGGGTTTGACAAAGCGGTCGACAAGCTGACGCGGCATTATGTAAAAACTTTTAAGGTTGATGAAGGCAAAGCCCGGCAATATGCCCGTTATGTGATGATTCCCCGGGCGGCGGCAAGTTTTCCGGTAAACAGGGAAACCCTGCGCTATAAAATCCTTTCCGGAGTTCCCGCGGAAGAAATAAAAGCATGGATTGAGGACAAGAAATTAAAAGGGGAAGAATTTGCGGAACCGGAAACGCCTCATCAGGCGGATGAAATTTTAATGGTCAGCGTTCATCGTCCCGATGTTTTGAAAATGCTGATTGAAACCTGTCCGTATAATGAGGAAAAACTGAGCTGCTTCGGTCTGAACACGGATGTTGACGCGGGAAATGCTTTCGGCAAAACCGCTTTGATGTACGCGGCTCAATACGGGTTTGCGGAAAGTGTGAAAATTTTGCTTGAGGCCGGAGCGGATATAAACGCGCAAACGAATAAGGGATATTCGGAAGATGCGGGCTGCTGGGAGAACATTTGTCTTGTAAACGGCGAACGCACGGCCCTGATGTATGCCGTACAGGAAGGAAATTTGGAAATTGCAAAGTACCTGGCGGAAAAAGGCGCGGATATCAATCTGAAAGATTCCAAAGGCATGAGCGTTTACGATTATTTAAGCGGAAAAGCGCCTTATTTGGGTAATTTCAAATATTCGCCGACTTCTGTCGATTATGATTTTTCTTCTCCGGAAAAACATGAAAATAAAAACGTTACCCCCGAACAGGCGGATGATTTTATCGAATTCTTAAAAAACGTGTTCAAAAGTCCGGCAGCTTTGTCGGAATTTACCGTTTGAAAAACGCTGAAAACGGGGGTTGCGGAGAACGCAACAAAAAAACCGCCGAAAGCGGCGGTTTATAAGGTGGTGCGCTAGGCCGGAATCGAACCGGCACGGCCTTGCGGCCAACAGATTTTAAGTCTGCAGCGTCTACCAGTTCCGCCACAAGCGCAAAATCTATTCCCCTTATACAGATAAAAAGACAAAAATGCAACCGTAAACTTGCGGACCGGAAAATTTTTGCCTTTTCGTCTGGACTAATCCGATTAAAAACTTGTAACCGTGGGAAAAATGTGTTTTGTTAATCGGTAAGGCATGCGGCGGAAACAGCGTTTCGGCATGCCGGAAGCTTTTGAACGAAAAGAAAGGATAACTGATGAAAACTGTTGATATTTCCTGGCGCCGTTACGTTCTGCCCAACATTAACAAAGAGGGGTGGAAGTTTTTCGGTATTTTTGCGGCAATAACAGCGTTATTGGCAATGATCTGGGAACCGCTCGGCGTTATCGGGCTTGTCTGCACCGTCTGGTGCTATTATTTTTTCCGCGATCCGGAACGGGTTACGCCGGAAATTAAGGACGTCGTGGTTTCTCCCGCCGACGGTATCGTACAAATGATTGCCAAAGTGAAAGCTCCGGAAGAGCTGGATATGGGGGGCGAAGAATTTACCCGCGTCAGCGTGTTTATGAGCGTGTTTAACGTACATGTCAACCGGGCGCCGGCCGAAGGTACCATAACCAAGGCCGTTTACGTGCCGGGCAAGTTTTTGAACGCGACGCTTGACAAGGCCAGCAAGGACAACGAGCGCCAGCTGCTGGCGATGAAGACGGTCTCCGGCAAAGAAATCGTTTTTGTTCAGATTGCGGGGCTGATTGCCCGCCGTATTCTGTGTTTTGCCAAACCCGGAGACAAATACAAGGCCGGCGAGCGTTTCGGTCTGATCCGTTTCGGTTCGCGGCTGGACGTTTATCTGCCGGCAGGCGTTGAACCGCAGGTCTGCGTCGGTCAGATCATGACCGCCGGCGAAACCGTGATCGCCAATCTTTCGTCGTCTGCCGCCGCGCTTAAGGGAGTGATCAGATAATGGAAAAACTCAACAACAATCTGCTGCAGCAGAAACTGACTTCGCTGCCTTTTCGCAAAATCGCCCCCAATATCGTCACCACGCTGGCTTTGTGCGCCGGCGTCACTTCCATGCGTTATGCGATTATGGGACTGTGGGGAAAAGCCATCGTCTGCATTTTTCTGGCTGCCCTTTTTGACATGCTGGACGGTCGCGTGGCGCGCATGCTCAAAGGATCGACCAAATTCGGCGCCGAACTGGATTCGCTTTCCGACTTCGTCAGTTTCGGGGTGGCGCCGGCCATTTTGATGTATCAGTGGACGTTGTCCAGCTTTCCGAAATTCGGCTGGTTTTTCTGTCTGCTGTTTGCCATCTGCATGGCGATGCGTCTGGCGCGTTTCAACACCATGCTGGAAGATGAGCCGCAACCGGTTTACTGGCAGAACTTTTTTGTCGGCGTGCCGGCTCCGGCTGCGGCGGCGCTCGGAATTTTGCCGATTATGCTGAGCTTTGAGTTTCCCGAAGCGACCTTTCTGCGCAGCGACTGGTTCTGCTGCGTGGTGATGTGCGTGGTGGCAATGCTGATGGTCAGCCGGATTCCGACGGTTTCGACCAAGCATATGAAAGTGCCCACTTATCTGGTGGTGCCGCTGATTATCGTGGTGGTTTTGTTTGCCACCATGATCATCAGTTCGCCGTGGCTGGTCTTGAGCGTTTCGACCGGGCTTTATGCCCTGAGCATTCCCGTCGGCGTGCTGTTTTTCCTTAAGGCCAAGAGGAAGGCCGAGCGGCGCATTTAGCCGAAAATCCGAAAGGAAAGCCCCGTGCCAGAGCGGGGCTTTCGCTTTTTCGTTTTTCGGGGTTGGAAAAAGTGGGGAAAAAAGAGTTTTTCCGAAACTTGACAAAAAACGGCAAAAGGGGTACAAAGAAAACATATAAACCTATTAACAAATTATCATATGGAAAAAAGAAAGTTTAAGCTTCGTTACCTTTACGAAGGCGGAGCAACGATGGAAGACTTTTATGATGTTCCGGTAACGGGCATTATGTTGGAAAACGGTTCCCGGATCAGCGTGCATTACGGCAGTACGGCAAACAATCGGGCAGCGGATGCGGAGGAAGCAAACCGGACGGCGGAGGAAAACGGCCTGATGCTGATTGAGCCGCGGGATTTTGCCCTGATCGTATGCCGGCAAAAGGAAATCCGCGGCATGTTTGAAAAATGTGAGGCGCCGTTGGTGCTGGCGCATGATTACGTATGGGCGCGGGACGCGGAAAGCGGCGAAACGGCGGCATATTCCCTGATCGACGGCAGCAGGCGCGAAGAGGCCGGGCCGGCGGCGGTGGTACTGAAATACAGATAACCCTTTTCCGTATTTTTATTTGAAGGCGAAGCGGATTTTTCCGCTTCGCCTTTTTTGGTCGGCGATCGGGAAGTTGGGTTTGTCGTCGGAAAACGAAAATTTCCCGCGACCGGACGGCTGCCTTTAAAAACTGATAATTGTTCTTAAAATTAAATATTTTCAACGGGTTAGCTCGAAAAATGTGTTGATTGTGCCGAAAAAGCGTTTATAATCAAAACGTTATTAACCTTATTCATTAATTATTAATCATATAAAAACATGGAAAAGAATTTATCGGCTTATTTGTTTGTCCGTCAGGGAAAATTGCAAAAATCCCCGGCCGGCGAACGCGATTTGAACAAAGAGGAATTTGCCGCCGTCAAAGCGTTTTTTGAAGCCGGCCGCCAGTCCGAACTGTATACGCTGTTGCAGCGTCTGCTCTGCCGGATGCGCCGTTTTCGCGAGCTCCGACAGCATGACTATGCGATTGAACCGGCAGATTGTGTGGAAGACCTTTGCGCACAGGCGCCGGTTATGGCTTCCGCTCTGGCGGATCGTCCTGACGAAAGCGCGGCGGAAATTGAATTGCGGCGCTTGTTTCTGTCGCCGGAACATCAACGGCAGATTATGTTTTCCGGCAGCCGAATATTGATCCGGACGCTGGTTTGGTGGGGGCGGAGAATCCTCGGAATCTGGCAGGATACGTTCGGCCGCAAGCCGGATGTTTTTGCCGCGGAACTGGAATGCAGGCTGTAAAAAAATGCCTGAAGGAAAAGACGTGCTTTTGGCACGTCTTTTTTTGATTGTAAAAAGCTTATCGGACAGAGAGAAAGAGCGTCGAAAAGGCCGCCGAAGTGGGGAAAGCGGCGGTTGAGAGGCGGCGGCAGGGCGCTGCGGGAGAAGGAAGATGCGGGGGGAAGAGAAACAGACGGGAGAGAGGCAAGGTAAGCGGCCGGCGGGTACGGAGAGAGGAAAGTTATCGGAAAGGGGAGGCGGGTGAGGAAAACGGCAGTATAGGTCGGGCGGCGGGAACTGAGGGAGAAGAGGGGCTGACTGAGGAATAGACGGGAGACAGGCAAGGAAGACGACTGCAGGGAGAAAGAGATGGCAGAAGCGGGGTAGGCAGACAGGGAAATGCAAAACGAGGCCGGGCAGGTTGGAGGACACGGCGGGGTGATATAGGCCGGAGCGAGAAAAGCGGCGGTTGGGGCAACGGGCGGAAACTGCGGAAGCATGAGGACGCGGCGGGAGAGAAACAGACGGGGAACAGCCGGGGAGAGGCGGTCGCAAGGAGAAAGAGAGGGAAGAAGCGGGGAGAGGCAGGTTGGAGGTTGTAGGGTGATATAGGCCGGCGGGGAGAAGAAGCGGGGCGGAGGACGCGGCGGGAGAGAAACAGACGGGGATCAGCCGTGAGAGAGGTGGTCGCAAGGAGAAAGAGAGGGAAGAAGCGGGGTGAGGCAGGTTGGAGATTGTAGGGTGATATAGGCCGGCGAGGAGAAGAAGCGGGTTGGGGCAGCCGGCCGGCGGGCGCGGGAAACGCAAAATTGGGCGAGGCGGGTCGGAGGCCGCGGCGGATATATAGGCCGAAGCGAAGAAAGCGGCGGTTGAGAGGCGGCGGCAGGGCGTTGCGGGAGAAGGAAGATGCGGGGGGAAGAGAAACAGACGGGGAACAGGCAGGGAGAGGCGGTCACAAGGAGAAAGAGAGGGAAGAAGCGGGGCTGACCAAGGAACGGGCGGGAGGCAGGCAGGACAGAGCCGCAATGAGAAGGAGAGCGGGGAAAGCGGCGGTTGAGAGGCGGCGGCAGGGCGCTGCGGGAGAAGGAAGACGCGGCGAGAAAGAAACAGACGGGGAACAGGCAGGGAGAGGTGGTCGCAAGGAGAAAGAGAGGGAAGAAGCGGGGCTGACCGAGGAACAGGCGGGAGGCAGGTTGTGGAATTGACTGCCGATTTCGGTTGATTTCTGAAAATTTTTGTCTATACTGAAAGCAACGAATCGATTATTAACTTCAAATATTATCAGGTATGAAAACAAAATTTCAGTTTTTGTTTGTTTACGACGACAATTCAGAAAGTGCCGAATTGATCGCGGGGAAAAAAGTGAAAGCAATTCGGATTTCCGAGGACTGTCTGTTGTCAACGGAGTATTTCGGAACCACCGGCTACACTTCGTATGATGCTTTCGAGTTTGCCTGTCTGCACGGTGTTTCCCTGCTGACGCCCAAGGAAGCCAAAATCGTCCAAAGCCGCCTGAGCGGAGTGCGGATGATGCTGAAAAAATGCGGCAGTCATGTTCAAATCGACCACAAATGTCTGATCTGGACGGCTGACGAAGGGGACGGCAACTACAAGAACATGGAAGCGGTATCGCTTTCCGACGGCAAATGCAAAATGCTTGGCTGCGAGGAATGGGACACTTCCGGCGGCTTGCTTTGCAAACTGCGCGCCTGATTGTTTTCAGGCTTAAATGGAAAAAAGATCCGGTTTTGCCGGATCTTTTTTTTGTAACGAGAAAACCCTGCGCGTGATTATAAAGAGCTTGCGGCTTTATTCCGTTTCGCTCTTTGTCGTTTTCTGTTTTTCTTTTTCCCGTTTTTTTCCTCTTTTCCGCTTCTCTTTTCTTTCTTTTTGTTCTTCTTATTTCCG
>UMBE01073219.1_pt1 | contig 10377 bp, 10 predicted proteins | sample 1963881 | NCBI WGS metagenome assembly UMBE01 (sample SAMEA4835933, study PRJEB28245) | human gut metagenome | biome: gut microbiome; material: fecal sample | place: Denmark | collected 2008 | reverse complement strand
GTCCGCTGAACTGGTTGATGAAGAACGGGATGAAATTCAGGTAGTAGTCGAAGATCACCTCGTTGAGCGGGGCGTGCAGTTCCGTGAAGTCGTCGATCTTCTCCACGTAGTCGAACAGTACGACCACGACGATAATCATCGCGATGGCGAAGAAGTAGGTCGCGAGGAATTTCCCCAGTATGTAGCGGTCTAAGATCTTAAACCCCGGAAATCGTAATTTCATCGCACAAAGATACAATTTGTTTTCATGCCTCGGACGCAGTGCCGCCATTATTCGCTTCGTGGCCCGTGGCCCGACGGGTTTGCCTCCTGCCCCCCCCCGGCCTCGGTTCTTTACAGGCGCCTTTGGAGTTTGCCGACCATCGCCTCCTTCCACTGCTTGAAATCCCCGGCAGCGATGTGCTCGCGGGCCATCGTCACCAGCCGCAGGTAGAAGGCGATGTTGTGCAGCGAGGCGATCTGCGCCGCCAGCATTTCGCCGCATGTCACCAGGTGGTGTAGGTAGGCCTTCGTATAGAGCGTGTCGACGAACGCCGTGCCCTCGGGGTCGATCGGCGAGAAATCGTCCTCCCATTTCTTGTTGCGGATGTTGATGACGCCTTCGGCCGTGAACAGCTGCCCGTTGCGGCCGTTGCGCGTCGGCATCACGCAGTCGAACATGTCCACGCCGCGCTCGATCCCTTCGAGGATGTTCACCGGCGTGCCCACGCCCATTAAATAACGGGGACGGTCTTCGGGCAGTATGGCGTTGACCACTTCGATCATCTCGTACATCACCTCGGTCGGTTCGCCGACCGCCAGTCCGCCGATGGCATACCCGTCGGCGCCGTACTGTTGCACGTTTTCGGCCGCATGCGCCCGGAGGTCGGGGTATGTGCATCCCTGTACGATGGGGAACAGCGCCTGGTAGTGGCCGTATTTGGGCTCGGTCTGATGGTAGCGGTCGAAGCAGCGATCCAGCCATCGCTCGGTCAGCGCCAGCGATTTGGCCGCGTATTCGCGCGGGGCGTCGCCCGGGGGGCATTCGTCGAAAGCCATCATGATGTCGGCGCCGATCGTGCGCTCGGTGTCCACGACGCTTTCGGGGGTGAAGAGGTGTTTCGAACCGTCGATATGCGATCGGAAATGGCATCCCTCCTCCTTGAGCTTGCGGCAAGCTGCGAGCGAGAAGACCTGGAAGCCGCCGCTGTCGGTGAGCATTGGCCCTTCCCAGGTCGAGAAACGGTGTACGCCCCCCGCCTTTTCGATGATCTCCATGCCGGGGCGCATGTAGAGGTGGTAGGTGTTCGCCAGGATGATCTGCGCCCGGGCCTCGTCGCGCACGTCGCGGTGGAAAATGCCTTTGACCGTGGCGGCTGTACCCACAGGCATGAAAATCGGGGTGCGGATGACGCCGTGGTCTGTCGCCAGTTCGCCCGCGCGGGCTTTGGACGCCGGATCCTTATGCTGTAATGTAAACTTCATGCTCATATATTCGGCAAAAATACATAAAATAATCTGATTTGGGAATTCTGAATTCTGAATTGTTTTGTACCTTTGCACATATTTCGCCTGTATGCAATTTTTTGATACTTTTCTGACATGCTACGGCTGGGAAGGCATTGCCCTCGCAGGGGCCGTGCTCGCCATGTTCGGCGTGCAGTTGTACTACTATATTTTCGTTTACGGCCGTATTCCCGGCTACAAGAACAACCGCCGCCCGGCCGTGCTGGAGGCCGATCCCCAGGTGTCGGTCGTTATCCCGCTCTTCTCGGAGGACTATTCGTTCGTCGAGGAGCGGCTGCCGCTGATCCTGGCGCAGAACTACCCCGATTTCGAGGTGGTGATCGTCTACGTCGGCCACGATTCCGATTTCTACGAGGAGCTCGTGCGGCTGAAACAGTCGTTCCCCCAAATCGTGACGACCAAGATTCACCTCGATCCCCGCTTTCCCATCTCGCGCAAGATGGCGCTCAACGTGGGCATCAAGTCGGCGCACTACGAGTGCATGGTCTTCACTTCGACCGATGCCGTCCCCCAGACCGACCGCTGGCTGGCATTGATGGCCAAGGGCTTTACGCGGGGCGAGATCGTTGTGGGTTACTGCGGCGTGGAGCGCAGGAAAGGCTTTGCGAACTACATGATGCGCGCCTGGCGCATGATGCACTCCGCCGACTGGATCGCCCGTGCCGTACGCCGAAACCCTTACCGGGGAACGCTCCACAACATCGGGTTTACGAAGAACATCTATTTCGGCTCCAAGGGGTTCAGCCATCTCAACATGAATATCGGCGAGGACGACCTCTACATGCAGAAGGTCATGACGCACGATAATGTGAGCGTGATTCTCTCGCCGCGTGCGACGTTGCGCGAGAAAATGTGGGGCGGTATGCGCTGGTGGATGGGGCAGTTGCGTTATTACGGTTCGGCATTCGCGTTCTATCCGCAGCAGGTGAAGAATTACATCCAGTGGGAACTGGGGTCGCGGGCGCTTTTTTTCATCACGGCCGCCTGTGCGCTGGCGGTGATGCCGTTCGAATACAAGATCGCGGCCCTCGTGCTGGTGCTGGTTCGCTACCTGCTCGTGGCGATTCAGGTGCGACGCATCGCACGCCGCCTGGGAGAGGCGGGCATGGCCGGCCGTTATTTCGTTTACGACCTGCTCAGTCCGCTGTGGGCGTTCCTGCTCGGGGTGCTGCTGCTGCGACGAGACGACCGCGTATGGAGATAGCCGACTATATCGTCGCCGAAGACCGGCGCCTGGTGGAACTCGTGCTCGAAGGCGACGACAGGGCCTTCGAATACCTGTTCAACCGTTACCGCGATGCGATCCACCGCCTTTTCGTGCAGCGGCTGGGGGGTGTCAACGATGCCGACGACCTGCTGCAGGAGACGTTTATCAAGGTCTACATCAACCTGCACCGTTACAGTACCGCCTATACCTTCGGGCAGTGGGTTTACACCATCGCCCGCAATACGTTCATCGACTTCGTGCGGCGCCGCCAGGACGACCTGTCGATCGACGAACGTTTCTCCTCGCCTCCGTCGACGACTCCGACGCCCGAAGAGAGCGTCATCAGCATGCAGCAGCGGACGCAGATCGAGCATTACCTCGAACGCCTCGCCCCGCGCTACCGGACGCTGATCGTCATGCGGTTCTTCGACGAATACTCTTACGAAGAGATCGCCGCCAACCTCAAATTGCCGCTCGGCACCGTCAAGACGCAGATACACCGTGCCCGCGAACAGATGTGCCGCCTGATAACCGAAGGCGAGAAAAACTGACCCCCCCCCCGGAAAAACCGATCCGCATGGAACTTATCGACAAATATTTCCCCGGCCTGACGGAATTGCAGCGGCAGCAGTTCGCCGCCCTGTACGGCCTTTACGCCGACTGGAACGCCAAGATCAACGTCGTCTCGCGCAAGGATTTCGACCAGCTCTATCTGCGCCATGTGCTGCATTCGCTCGCCATTGCCAAGGTCTGTACGTTCGATGCCGGTGCCCGTATCCTAGACGTGGGGTGCGGCGGCGGTTTTCCTTCGGTACCGCTGGCGATTCTCTTTCCCGAGGCGCATTTTACCGCCGCCGATTCCATCCGCAAGAAGATCACGGTCGTCGGGGGCGTCGCCGCCGGGCTCGGGCTGCGGAACCTCGATCCCCGCTGCGTGCGGGTCGAGACGCTGCAGGAACGCTACGATTATGTCGTTTCGCGTGCCGTCACGGCAATGCCGGAGTTCGTCGGATGGATCTGGGCGAAAATCGGGAAGGGACAGAAAGGCTCGCTTCCGAACGGCATCCTCTACCTCAAGGGCGGCGACCTGGCCGAAGAACTGGCGCAGACCGGTATGCGCTGGTATATCTACGATATTCCGCGGTTCTTCGGAGAGGAGTTCTTTGAGACCAAGAAAGTGGTCTATATCCCTAAAAAATAAATCTGTATGGCAGGCGGCGCGCTCTTTCCCGGGTGGCTGTTGTGGTCGCTGCCCGCGATGTTCCTGCTCCACGATGCCGAGGAGGTGCTCTTTCTTCCGCCGTGGCTTCGCCGCAACCGGGAGTTGCTGGTGCGGCGTTTTCCGCAGCTCGCCCGCCGCATGCTCCTGCATTTCGACGGGATCTCCCCCCCCCCTTGCGGTTTGCCGCCATGGCTGCCGAAGAACTGGTTTTGCTGGTGGCGGTAACGGCCTGTGCGGCCCTTGCCGGCTGTTATTATCCGTGGCTGGCCCTGTTCCTTGCGTTCGGGATGCACCTGCTGATCCATCTCGGGCAGTGGGCTGCCGTGGGACGCTATGTCCCCGTCATTGCGACGTCGCTGCCGTGCCTGGCCTGCTGTGGCCGGGGACTGTGCATCATGATAAACTCCCGGGCCTTTTCGCTCCGGGAGTTCGTGTTATGCGGGATGGCGGGATGTGCCGTCGCCGCGGTCAATCTCTGGCTCGTGCATCGTCTGGCGGCGCCGCCAGACGATGCATGAGCCCAGGTGATTACTTTCCCTGTTTGGGCTGCTGTCTGTCGAGGATCGTTTGCAGGTCGGCCATGAATTTGTCGGGCTTGGCCGCCCCCTGTATGCGCCCCAGCAGTTCGCCCTGCGTGTCGAAGACCAGGTAGAGCGGGATCGCCCCGCTTCCGTAGCGTTTGAGCAGTTCCTTGCCCGTGGTTTTGTCCACGTCGTATTTGGCGGCCACGAAATGCCGTTCCATGAAATCCCCCACGTCCTTGCGTGAGAAAACCTCCCGTTCCATCGTGCGGCAGGGCGGACACCACGTGGCGTAGAGGTCGATGAAGACCAGTTTCCCGGTTTTGACCGCCATCTCCCGGACGGCGTCGGTCGATTTTGTTTCGAATTTTACCTGTGCCTGTGCGGCGCCCGCTGCGAGTGCCAGCATCAGTATGAAGATCAGTTTTTTCATGCGGATTCGTTTTCCGTATAACGTGCAAGAACCGTGCGCTATTGCCCGCCTTCGAGCGCCGAGGTGCTCAGCAACCCGCAGGCCGCCTGGATGTCCTCCCCGCGCGAAGCCCGGATCGTGGTTTGTATGCCCTTGGCCGTCAGCGTGTCGCGCAAACGCACCATGGCTGCGTCGTCCGGCGAGAAATAGGGTGACCCGGGGATTTTATGGAACCGGATCAGGTTGATGCGGCACTTGATGCCGTCCAGCAGGCGGCACAGTTCGCGGATATGCCGCGGCGAGTCGTTCAGCCCGCTCATGACGATGTATTCGAACGATACGCGGCGCTGGTGCGTGAAGTCGTATCGGCGCAGGATTGCCGCGACCTCGGCGACCGGCCATGCCCGTTCGACGGGCATGATCGCGGCCCGCTCTTCGTGGAAGGGGTTGTGCAGGCTCACGGCCAGGTGCACCTTCGTGCTGTCGAGCAACCGCCGCAACTCGGGGACGACGCCTGCCGTGGAGAGCGTGATGCGCGTGGGTGACCAGCCGAAGCCCCACTCCGCCGTGAGGATGTCGAGCGCCCTGAGCACGTTGTCCGTATTGTCGAGCGGTTCGCCCATGCCCATGAAAACTACGTTTGTCAGCGTGTCGCGTTCGGGCAGGGAGACGATCTGGTTGAGGATTTCGGCCGCCGTAAGCGAGTGTTGCAGCCCCTGCCGCCCCGTGGCGCAGAATTTACACCCCATGCGGCACCCGGCCTGCGACGAGACGCAGAGCGTGGCCCTGTCGCCGTCGGGAATATAGGCCGATTCGATGTAGGCTCCCTGTTGTGTGCGGAAGAGGTATTTTTTCGTGCCGTCGGCCGATTCGGTGACCCGTTCGGGCGGGGTCAGCACCTGCCGGAACCGTTCGGCCAGCAGGGCGCGCCGGGCAGCCGGGATATCGGTCATCAGCATCGGGTCTTCGATGTGCTTCACATAGAGCCAGCGGGCGAGCTGTCGTGCTGCGAAACGCGGCAGACCCGTCTCGGCGCAGAGGGCGGCGAGCTCCGCGGGGTTTTTCCCGTATAGTGGTTCCGAAACGGCCATTTATCAATCTCCGATGTGATCTTTTACCCCGCAAAAGTAGGCAAAAATTAAAGATTTTCGTGCCGGATGGCGCATTTTTGAATTTTTATCCATATATTTGTGGTGCATAGCATGCCTATGTGCGATTTATCATTGCCGAACAATTTAAATTTAAAATAGATGGAAATCAAGAAATCACCCAAGGCAGACCTTCAGAACAAGCGGGGTCTTTTGCTTGAAATCGGACTTGTCGTAGCCCTTATCCTGGTTATTGCGGCTTTTGCTTACACGCCGAAGGAGTACCGGATCGAAAAGCCGGACTTGAACTACGCTCCGGTAGAAGAAGAAATTACCGAGATTACGCGTCAGGATCAGAAGCCGCCCGAGCCTCCCAAGAAGGTCGAGGTGAAGGTGATTGCCGACCTGTTGCAGGTGGTGACCAACGACACGAAGATCACGACCGAGGTGGATTTCGCCGAGTTCGACGAGAATACCGAAGTGGTTCAGCAGGTCGAAGTGGTCGAAGAAACCATCGAGGACGACCAGCCGTTCCTGATCGCCGAGACAATGCCTTCGTTCCAGGGCGGAGATCTCAATACCTTCCGTACGTGGGTTCAGCAGAACGTCAAGTTCCCGCAGATCGCCCTCGAAAACGGCATTCAGGGGCGTGTGGTTCTTTCGTTCGTGATCGAGAAGGACGGACGCCTGACCAATATCCAGGTGTTGCAGACGCCCGACCGGTCGCTTTCCGAAGAGGCCATCCGCGTGCTGAACAAGTCGCCGAAATGGAGCCCCGGCAAGCAGCGTAACCAGGTTGTACGTGTAAAGTACACTCTGCCCGTTGACTTCCGCGTGCAGAACTAAGCCGGGACGGTAGGGGTTCCGGCGGCAGCGACCCGGAATCCGACGATACATACGCTGCACTGGATTCGCGTACTAACCACCTAATTCTGATTGATATGGAGATTAAAAAATCATTCAAGGCAGATCTTAGGAATAAGAGAGGCCTTTTATTGGAGATTGGTTTGGTCGTGGCATTGTCCCTGGTCATTGTCGCATTTACCTATACGCCGGACGAGTACAGGATCCAGAAAGTCGCAGTGAATGTTATGCCCGTCGATGTCGATATTGTCCCGGTCACGACCGACGCGCCCAAACAGAAACCCCAGAAGGTCGAGGTAAAGGCTCTTTCCCAGTTGATCGAAGTCATTCCCAATCACCGGTTCGTGCAGACGGATCTCACCTTCGAGGAGTTCGATCCGGATGCGATTGTCGAAATTGTGCCGCCGGCCAAGGACGAGGATTTCGCGGACGACACGATTTTCATTACTGCCGAGACGATGCCATCGTTCCAGGATGGAGACCTCAATACGTTCCGGGCGTGGGTGATGCAGAATGTCAAGTTCCCGCAGGTTGCCCTTGAGAACCGGATTCAGGGCCGTGTCGTTCTTTCGTTTGTAATTGACAAGGACGGTCGCTTGACCAATATCGAGGTGTTGCAGTCGCCCGACCGGTCGCTTTCCGAAGAAGCCATCCGCGTGCTGAACAAGTCGCCGAAATGGAGCCCCGGCAAGCAGCGTAACCAGGCTGTGCGTGTCAAATACACGCTCCCGGTCGATTTCCGCGTACAGAACTGACCGATGTATGTGGTTTGAGTTGAGAATGTTCTGCATGACAATTTAATAAATAGGGTATCCGCCGAAAGCAGGATACCCTTTTTGTAGCATAATGTTTGCTCCCCGCAGGGAGCACCTTCCCTGCCGCATGTTGCGGCACGATGTGACTGTTTAAAATTAAGTGTACGACTTTGACTGAGAATAAGAATATAACCCTGAACTCCGAGGCCGTTCCCGATTGCAGAGAGCGCGCCGTGATGGTCGCCGTTATCCGCGACAACCAGGATCCGCGGCAGGCCGAAGAGTTCCTCGACGAACTCGAATTCCTGGCCGAAACGGCCGATATCGTGAGTGTGAAACGCTTTACGCAGCGGCTGCCGCAGCCTTCGGCCCGCATATACGTCGGCCCGGGCAAGTTGGAAGAGATCGCTGGTTACTGCCGGGAGCAGCAGATCGACGTGGTGATTTTCGACGACGAGCTCTCCCCGTCGCAGACGCGCAATATCGAAAAGGCCATGCCCTGCCGCATCCTCGACCGTACGCGCCTGATCCTCGACATCTTCATGTCGCGGGCGCAGACGGCCTATGCCAAGACGCAGGTGCAGCTGGCCAACTACGAATATATGCTGCCCCGCCTTTCGGGCATGTGGACTCACCTCGAACGGCAGCGCGGCGGTACCGGTACCCGCGGCGGTGCCGGTGAGCGCGAGATCGAGACCGACCGCCGTATCATCCGCAACCGGATCTCCAAACTCAAGGAGGATTTGCAGAAAATCGACCGTCAGATGGCCGTGCAGCGCTCGAACCGCGGTTCGATGGTGCGTGTGGCGCTGGTAGGCTATACCAACGTGGGCAAGTCCACGTTGATGAACCTGATCTCCAAAAGCGAGGTGTTTGCCGAGAACAAACTCTTTGCAACACTCGACACGACGGTGCGCAAGGTGGTTTTCGACAACCTCCCGTTCCTGCTGTCCGATACCGTGGGATTCATCCGCAAACTGCCCACCGAGCTGATCGAGTCGTTCAAATCGACGCTCGACGAGGTGCGCGAAGCCGACCTGCTGGTGCATGTGGTCGACATCTCGCATCCGCAGTTCGAAGAGCAGATCGACGTGGTGAAGCAGACCCTGCAGGATATCGGCGCGGGCGACAAACCCGTTTACCTGGTCTTCAACAAGGTCGATGCCTATACCTATGTCAGGAAGGACGAGGACGACCTCACGCCCGCCACGCGCGAGAACCTGTCGCTCGACGACCTGAAAAAGAGCTGGATCGCCCGGGCCAATACCCCCTGCATTTTCCTTTCGGCGCTCGCCAAGACCAACATCGAGAAATTCCGTTCGGATCTCTACGGGATGGTACGCGAGATCCATGCCGGGCGTTACCCCTTCAACAACTTCCTCTATTGACAACCAAACTTCATACCTATGACCCTGCATATTTTGAGTAAACAGGACACTGTCCTCAACAAGTTCATCGCACAGATCCGCGATAAGTCGGTGCAGAAGGACTCGATGCGCTTCCGCCGTAACCTGGAGCGTATCGGGGAAATCACGGCCTATGAGATATCGAAGGAGCTCGCCTATTCGCCCCGTATCGTCGAGACGCCTCTGGGCGAAGCGGAGGTCGGGCTGATCGACGACCAGGTCGTCGTGGCGACGATCCTGCGGGCCGGGCTGCCTTACCATCAGGGATTCCTGAACTACTTCGACGATGCCGAGAACGCCTTTGTCTCGGCCTACCGTAAAAGTACGAAAGACGGCAAGTTTACGGTCAAGGTCGAGTATATCTCGTGCGGCGACCTCGAAGGCAAGGTCTTGTTGCTGGTCGATCCGATGCTCGCCACGGGCTCTTCGCTCGTGCTGGCCTATAAGGCCTTGTGCGAGAAGGGTGGTACGCCCAAATATACGCACGTTGCGGCTGTGATTGCCAGCGAACAGGGGATCGACTACGTGCAGAAGAATATGCCGCGCAAAACCACCACGATCTGGGCGGCCGCCGTCGACGAGGAGTTGACTTCGCGCTGCTATATAGTCCCGGGTATCGGCGATGCCGGTGACCTGGCCTACGGCGAGAAGGTCTGAGCCCGGCACCTTGCGCCGGGAGCACCCGGCGCCGATGCCCGTCAGCCACTTTCCCGGTTTTGTCGGCCGGCGCGGCCGGAATTTCTTCCGAGCCGGGGATTTAGGGGCTGACTTGTCAACGTAGCCGCAGGCTGCGAATGACGCGGTCTGATTCGAAAATCCGGGGCGGAAATTTCCGGTACTTCGAAAGGTATGACCGCCAATTTAAGATGTGCGCATGGTAAAGAAGAAGATAGCTTTTGTTTTAGCGGTGTTCTGTGCGACCGTTCTGCTGATGGCCGTCCAGAAACCCGTTTTCCTGGCCTACTATGCGGCCGATGCCGCGCAGGCTTCCGTCGGCGAATGGCTGGGCGTCGTGTGGCACGGGCTGACGCTCGACAGCACCGTCGCCGGGTATGTCACCGCACTGCCGCTGTTGCTGGCCCTTGTGTCGCTGTGGGTGCGGTTGCCCGGGAGAATATGGCGGCGGGTGCTGACAGGCTATTTCGTGTTGGTCGCAACCGTCACGGCGGTCATCTTCGCTGTCGATGTCGAGTTATACCAGCATTGGGGCTTCCGCCTCGATGCGACGATCCTGATTTACCTTACCGACCCCGAGGAGGCTATGGCGAGCGTCGATTTCTGGCTCGGGGTGCGCCAGACCCTGTTGGCCGTCGCCTACGCGGCGCTCATGGTCTGGGTCTACCGCCTCGTCTGCCGCCTGTTCGACGGGGAGCCGCTCCGCCGGCGTGCGGCGCTG
>UMBE01062816.1_pt1 | contig 10477 bp, 6 predicted proteins | sample 1963881 | NCBI WGS metagenome assembly UMBE01 (sample SAMEA4835933, study PRJEB28245) | human gut metagenome | biome: gut microbiome; material: fecal sample | place: Denmark | collected 2008 | reverse complement strand
CGACATGTGGCGCAGAATCGTGGCGGTGAACGCACGCAGACCGATTCAGGTGCACATGTTTTCCACGTTGAGTGCCGAAGCGATCGACCCGAACCACCCTGCACACGAGTACTTCGCCAATCGTGAGCTGCATAATGCCGATACCGCGCTCAATATCCGTTGGTGCACGCCCGAAGGCGTTGATACGCGTCGGCTGCTTAATGCGGGATTCGCCATGATGGATGGCGTGCAGCTGCGTTGGCTGCGCACGCCCGGCCAAGATCTGAACGCCATGTGGGCGGAATGCGAAGACACCCTGTTCCCCCTGCCCATGTGGGAGGGCTACCGCTAAGCCTCTGCCCCGGCACTGCATTACTGTATGGATGCAGACGTAGAAGGAGGCATGTATGCGGATTTTGCTGGCACCGGACTCGTTCAAGGAGGCCGCTTCGGCTGAAGCAATCGCACAGGCGATGGCTCGCGGCATTAAGCGTGGCAATCCGCAGGCGGAATGCTGGCTTACGCCTCTTTCCGATGGCGGCGAAGGATTGACGCACGCCTTGGTTCATGCCACCGGCGGCACGTTGCATGATGTTGAGACGGTTGATGCGGTCGGTCGCCCGATTATTGCGCAGTTCGGGTTTCTTGGCAATAAGCACACTTCCTGTACCGCCGTGGTCGAATTGGCTTCGGCAAGCGGACTTGAACGGGTCTCCCCTGCCGACCGCAATGCGTTGGTTGCTTCCACGTTCGGTACCGGCTTACTGATTCGTGCTGCGATTGACGCTGGCGCAGATCGCATTGTGCTCGGCTTGGGAGGTAGCGCCACCACGGATGGCGGTACCGGATTGGCTCACGCATTTGGATTTCGTTTTCTCGATGCGCATGATTCCGACATTCCGCTTGGTGGCGGCGCTCTTGTTGATTTGGCAAGGATTGACGATTCAAGAGTTTCCGATTCCATCAAAAATGTTCCGATTGTTCTCGCTTGCGACGTCACCAATCCTTTGACCGGCCCGGAAGGTGCCGCCCATGTGTTCGCCCCGCAAAAAGGCGCGACCGCAACACAGGTCGAGCTTCTCGATCAGGGGCTTGCGAATCTCGCGCGCGCAATCATGCAATATAACGGCCGCGATATCGAGCACACTCCGGGAGCGGGCGCTGCGGGAGGTACCGGAGGTGGCATGCTTGGCCTGTTCAACGCAACAGTGAAGCCGGGAATCGAACTCGTGCTTAATCTTGCACATGGCCGTGAAGCGTGCGCTTGGGCTGACGTCGTCATCACCGGAGAAGGTTCTATCGACAGTCAAACGCCATACGGCAAAGTGCCAAGCGGCATTGCAAAATTGGCGCAATCGCAAGGAAAACCAACCATTGCCATCGGCGGAACGGTAACCCGTGACCCACACACCGTCGAAGCGCTGAACAAAGCCGGCATTATCGCAACATTCGGCATTGCGCCCGGGCCAGCAGATCTTACAACGTTGATCGCCAACACGGAACGCAATGTCGAAATCACCTGTGCCGCAATCGCCAGCACATTGCGCATCACCGCAGCTACTTCACCCTGCGAATCAGCATGATGAACACCGCACCCAGCAGCACCGCGACCACAGCGATCGGGAACAGCGCCGCATAACTGCCAGTGGCAAGCACAATCGCACCGACAACCACAGGCGCAAGCACCTGACCAACGGTGTTGGCAAGATTCAGAATGCCCAGATCCTTACCAGCTTCTTCCTGACTTGGCAACACATCGACGTTCAACGCCTGATCGACGGCAATGTAAATGCCATAACCAGCACCGCCGATGCCTGCAAACAGCATCATGCCCAAAGCATTCGGCATGAAACACGGAATGGCCACACCAATCGCGATAATCACCGAACCGATCGCCACGATGACCTTGCGGCGCTGCAGACGGTCCGACAGCGGACCCGACACCATGGACGTGACGATCAGCACAACCATGGAAATCACCGACATGGTGGAAATCGTCGCCGCGGAATCCTTTACGCTCAACCCGCAGTATTTCTGCAGAATATACAGCTGATAGCCGGAAATCATGTTCCAACCCAAGATAAGCAGCAATCTGCCCATCAATGCCAAGTAAAAATCTCGGCAATTCTTGGTAGGAGGAATGAACGAACGCAGCAACTGCTTGACGTCGAGCTTTGCGGTGGCATCCGAAGACTCGACGGAAGCCACAGAAGCAGCCGAGGAGCGTTCGCGCGGCCAGATCAGCACGGTCACGATACCGGTGACTGCGAACAGTGCCGCACCGATCGCAAATCCGGTGCCCATGTTTTCAATGAATTTCGATCCGAGGAACGTTCCGGCGGATGATCCGACGATCTGCGCACCACCATAGAATGCGGAGAACGTACCACGCACGTTTTCCGGAATGCGGTCGGACAGCACTGCCACAGCCGGAGCGATCATCATGTTGACGCCGACCTGCACAATGCACCATCCGGCCACAATACCCACCAACTGCGCACTGGAGAAGGCGAGCACATAGCCGGCTGCCGTAATCAGACCACCTGCCACAATCCATGGCGTGCGCTTGCCGAAACGCGAGCGCGTGATGTCGCTTAACGCACCGAAAATCACGTTGGAGAACAGTGCGAATACGCAGCCTACGGAATTCATGGTGCCGAGAATCACTTCGGGCATGCCTATGTTCAGTTCGGTGAATCGTTGCGGCAGCAGCACGGCCGATCCGGAAGTGCCTGCGACCATCCAAATCAGCGAGAAGAGCACGAAGCCGACGCCGAATCGCCATTTTTCGGTGGATGTCAGTTTGCGGCCGCTGTCAGGTGCGATATCACTCAATACTGCGGTGCTTGGCTCGCGTGATGCGTTTGCTGTCATGATTCCCCCTTTGGAAGCATGTTCTTTTTGAAATATTGAAATGATTTGAAATATACGATGAAGAAAGCTTTTTTCATTTTTGGTATGATCGCAGTCCTGCCGACGCCGACTTTTATTTGGCTTCAGCTTCGGCAGGACTTTCGTTCATATGATTTCACACGATTCCGTACGATTACAGCGCCATCTGCAGATGATGCGTTCCCGCAACAAGATCGACGCGCTCATGGTCGACGATATCCACGAATGCCGTGGTTCCGGCAGGTACCGCAACCGTCAGATCAAGCACATTGTCGTTGACTTCCCATTGCACTTCCGCCTTGCCATATGGGGTGATGTGAGAGGTTTCGGCATGGGTGAGATCTCCCCCGATCACCGGAGCGATACGGAACCGCTTCCAGCCGGGTTCAACGGCTTCAAGGCCGCCGATATGCGCATGCATCCATTCCGCCACCGATCCGAGCGCGTAATGGTTGAACGAGGTCATGCCGCCGGGGTTCAGCGAACCATCGGCCCGCATGGAATCCCAACGTTCCCACGTGGTGGTGGCCCCCATAACCACTTGGTAAAGCCAGCTTGGGCATTCGGTGGAGGTAAGCAGCGCGTAGGCCTCGTCGTTATGGCCGGTCATGGTCAACGCCGGAAGCACGAATGGCGTGCCGGCGAATCCGGTGCTTACCTTGCCGCCGGATTCGCGCACCAGGCAGGCGAGTCGATTGCCGGCCTTCACGCGGCGCACCGGTTCGCCGTCAAGCAATCCGAAGGCGATGGCGAGCGCGTAGGCGCACTGGGTGTCGGATGTCATGGTGCCGTCAAGGTTGGTGAAACGCTGCAGGAATCCATCAATCACACGGTCACGCAGGGCGGCGAATCGAGTTTCATCATCGGTTTTGCCGAGAATATGCGCGATATGCGTGCCTTGCATGCAGCTGCGTGCGTAGAACGCGGTGGCGACCAGTTCCTTTTCGGTCATGGCCTGCGTAGGATCTTCCGGAGGCGCGGTCGGATCAAGCCAATCGCCAAGCTGCCCGAGCGGATAGTCCGGCTTGCGATCCCATACGCCATCGGGCGAAAGGTACCCTGCCACTTCATCGATCCAATCACGGATCAGATCGTAGGAATCGGCGAGCACCTGCACGTCCCCGCTTTCCATGTACAGCGTCCACGGCACTTCCACCGCCGAATCGCCCCACGTGGAGATGGCTTGTGGATGCGCCCATACGCCCAACGGCACGAACGGCACGTAGAACGGCACAGTGCCCCACTTGACCTGGTCGGCACGCACGTCTTTCAGCCAGCTTTTCAGGAACCCGTATACGTCATACAAATAAGCCGCGGTAGGCACGAACAGGCAGATGTCTCCCGTCCAACCCATGCGTTCGTCGCGTTGCGGGCAGTCGGTTGGAATGGACACGAAGTTGGAACGCATCGACCATACGGCGTTCTCGTGCAAACGGTTGAGCAGCGGATTCGATGTGGTCAGTTCGCCGGTGCGTTCCATCACGGAATGGTAGACGCGGCAATCCATGTCGGCTGCGGTCAGTTCTCCTGCGAAACCTTCGATCTGTGCATAGCGGAAGCCGTGCATCGCGAATCGTGGCTCCCACCAAGCGTCGGAACCGTTGGAAGTGTACACATCGCACTGCTGGCCTCTGCGCAAGGTTCGCGTGGCGATGGATCCGTCCGGTTCCAACACTTCCACATGACGTAACGTCACGCTTTGTTCTGCTTCAAGATCGCGCATGTGCAGGCGGATGCGCTGCGAACAGTTCTGTCCGAAGTCAACCAGCCATATGCCACGACCATCTTCCGTGTTGCCGATGCGTTCGACGCTGACCGGCTCATGCGATTCATGCGCGCGCACCGGCGATGTTTCAGGATTTTCAATACGTGCCGGGTCATACATGACTTCCGCGACCGGCTGCCAGGAGCTGTCGTCGAATCCTGGTTTCGACCATCCCGGCTGTTCCAGTCGAGCGTCATATCGTTCGCCTTCGCACAGATCCGAGCAGACGATCGGTCCGAGCGTCGCCTTCCATTGGCGGTCCCATGCGTTGGAATATATGTTCTGCATACTGCCGTCGGCATATTCGACCTCAAGTTGCGCGAATACGGCAATACGATCGCCATAGAAGTTGGAGTAACCGCCATCGAAGCCGAGGCGTCCGCGGTACCATCCGTCACCGAGCCAGAATCCCAATGCGTTGGCACCGGACTGCAGTTCGTCGGTCACATCGTAGGTGAAGCATTCCACGCGCTGGTTGTAGTTGCTCCAGCCTGGTACGAGCGCGTCATTGCCGACTTTGACGCCGTTGATTTCGGCTTCCACAAGACCGAGTGCGCTTAGATATAGGCGTGCGCGTTTGGGTTGTTCCTTCAGTTCGACTTCGGTGCGCACTAATGGCAGGTGACGATGGTCAGTTTCGGATTCGCTCCACGATGGTCCGACGAAATCGGCGACATGCTCATGTTCTTCCAATAGTCCGACTTCGAAATGCAGGGTTGCGCTCGGTTTGCCCAATGGCTGGTGACTTGCCGAAACGGCCTGCATGGTGGCGAACACTTCTTCGCGTGAGGCGAGCGGCGCGAACTGCCATGGAATAAGCACGGAAGTGTCAGTGGGCAGGTAGGTGCGTTCTTCCACAGGTTGCCCGCCGGGAACACGTCGTGTCACTTTGAGCAGGATCTGCGCGTCGATTGGCAGCATGCCGGAGCACACCCATGTCATGCGTGGGGCTGCGGTGGCGATGCCGAGCGCATCTCCCGGGTAGTGTTCCACGGTGAAGCTGATGATGTCAAGATCCGAAGCCAGCGTACTGGGCACAATCTGCGGATCAGTAATGGCCATGATGACCCCTTTGTCTACAAAAATAATAGATCACTTATTTGTGATGGTGGGAAGCCAAAGTCCGAGCCATGCCGCAAGGAGAGAGAAACGAACGGCGACGATGGCTGGGACTTTGGCTGGCAATCGCAAGGTATTGCATAACTGACTTGCGATTGGAGATATTGAGTTGTTATGTGATTGCTGTTGCTAATCAGGCTGCGATCTTGCGTGCCTGACGTTCTTCGTCGGTGCCGTACTTCTTCTGAGCACGGATCATGATGGTACCGGCGATGCCTTCGATGATTACGATGCCGAAGAAGCACCACATAGTGGTCTGAATGGTTTCAGGAAGCACCAGAGCCGGGGTGATGAGCGCGAACAGGCCACAGCACAGGCGGGAGAAGCCGTTGATGAAGCCCTGGATGGAGGCGCGAATCTCGATCGGGAAGGATTCCTGGGTCCACACCTTGTACAGTGCTTCGCCTGCCAGCGGGGATCCGAGGTTCATGAAGGCTGTCGCGCCGACGATGACCCATAGGTTCGCACCGCCCATGGCCATGGCGGCCATGGCGATCAGCGAGATCACGATGCCTGCGAAGAACGCCTTGTTACGATATTTGCCGCCTGCGATGGACGCGAACACGATGTTGAGCACGAGCGTCACGAAGTTGAGGATGATGCCCAAGCCGGTGGCCAGGGACTGGGCGGCTCCGGCCTTGGAGAACATGTAGGTCTGGAACTGGCCCCACGTGTTGGCCAGCAGGTTCCAGCCGACGTAGAAGATCACGATGGCAAGGAAGTAGGTGAGCAGCACCTTCTTGTCGGCGCCGAACAGCACCTTGGTCACGGAAACCTTGCCGTTGCCTACAACAGCCGGACGTGCGGCGTCACGAACGTCGGCAGCTTCATGGAAGCGGCGGAAGGTCGGAGAAAGCAGTCGCCACAGCCATGCGATCACAGCGAATACTGCGAGGATGGCGAACACCACACGACCACCGGTGGCACCCTGCATGGCGGAAACCAGGAACGCGCAAATGAAGGAGATGAACACACCCACCTGCCAGAACACCTGGGTGGTGGAGACGAGCTGTGCGGCGGTGGCCTCGTCTGGAGCATCATGGGAGACGATGGTCATGGAAACCGGCAGATCCGCGCCGGAAGCCAAACCTGCAATGATCAGGCCGATCAGCAGTACGGTGAAGTTCGGGGCGAACACGCAGATGGCGGCACCGATGGCGTAGAACAGGTTGATCCAGTTGAAAAACAGCACGCGGCCGATCTTGTCGGCCAAGCGGCCTCCGAACAGCGAGCCGAAGGCGATGGCGAAGGTCAGAATACCGGAAAGCAGGCCGACCTGCGTGGTATCGAGTCCAAGGCCTTCCTGCCAGACCACAATGGTTGCCGACAGACCGACGATGATGCCGGATCCCAGCATCGATCCGATGCCTGCGGCGAAGGCGAGCGGCATGTATTCGCCCAATCCTTTGCCCTTCTTGGTTGAAGTATTCATTGCTCTTTCCTTACTTTTTCATACTTGCATGCGTTTTTTCACACAAGTATGTCCTTCTTTTTCAAATGGTTTTCACTGCGTTTTCAAATTGCCGAGGCATCTCCTTTGATCTGTCCAGCATTCAGAAAACACTGCGATTCCATTGTTTTATACACCAGAACATCCTGCCGTTCTCAGCAGCACCTCCAGTGATGTTGTAGTTGAAATGCTACATTCGTTTTTGAAAATTTCAAAATCGTCGCGCGTTTTTCAATATACAATTTCAAAAGAGAGCGCGTAGACTATTGATACATCAAGGAATAACCGGTTTATGTACGAACAGGAGCAATCTCATGCCAGCATCAAAACGTGTGGGCGTTTCCGACATCGCCAAACATGCCGGCGTCTCCATCGGCACCGTATCCAACTATCTCAACTACCCCGAACGCGTATCGGACACCTTAAAAGAGAAAATCGGCGCAAGCATCAAAGAACTGGGCTACACCCCCCGCAGAAACACGCTTCTCCCCCAGCGAGAGAACGCCGGACCGCGCCTCATCGGCTATATCATGACCGATATCGAACATTCCCTGTTCACCTTCATCCATGAAGGAGCGCAGGAGGTCTGCGAAGAAAACGACCTGCAGCTTATCGCCTTGAACGCATCATCCGACGCGCAACGGCAAAACGAACTGGTGAAAACACTCATCGACATGAACGTGGCCGGAATTCTGCTCAGCACCATATCCGACTCCCCCGAAGACGTGGCCGCGGCACGAGCGGCCAACATTCCCATCATCCTGCTCGACCATACCAATCCCCGTCACGCCGATCAGGTGTGCTGCGTGCTTGAAAACAATATGGCGGCCGGGCAGATCGCAGCCGATGAACTCATTCGCATCGGATGCAGCCGCATCGCGTTCGCCGCACACTCATTTGACTATGAATCCGTACAAAATCGGCAGATGGGCGTCGAAAAAACCATTGCGCGCACGCATGGAAGCACGCAATTGGAACTCATCAATTCCAAAGGTCTGATGTTTGAAGACGGTTACCAGCTCGGCCTGGACATCATCGACACAATGAAGCGTAGCGGCCTGGACGCCATTCCAGACGGCATCATCACCGTCTCGGACGCGCTTGCCGCCGGCGTGCTGTCGGCATTCCATGACCATAACGGCCCACGGGTTCCAGAAGATGTTTGCGTCATCGGCATGGAGGGGGCACGGTTGGAGACCAAATGCCCCATGTCGCTGACCGTAGTGAACGCGCCCGCTATCGACATGGGGCGCAAGGCCATGGCGCAGATGCTCGACTACATCGACAATCCCGCCGCACACGTGCACAGTACCACGCTTATCGAGCCGACTCTAATCCGACGCGAATCCACACGCGCATAATCGCATGCGGAACACTGTTAGCACAGCCCAACTCGACGCAATACAACGGCAAGGTGGGTCTCCTTACCTGGCGAAACCCACCCTTACTACTATTCTGCAGCGTTTGAAAATTTCAAACCATCAGACTGCGGCACGGGACTTGTCTTGCAAGTCACCGAATACCGGTGTGGCCGAACCAAGCCAGTCGCGCTGTTCCTCATTGCCCATGGCATTACCTCCTACCGCCATTCATCGTCGAAGCGGCATATCATTCAGGCTCCGCATCCTCACGGAGCAACCTCACGGAATGATAGACTTTTTGCCCCGAGGGCAAGGTCAACACGAACAGTGAAGCCCACGACAAGGAGACAATACGTGGCCGGCGATGATGACGAGCTGCTGACGATTGGCGAAGTGGCCAAATTGGACGGCATCACCGCCAAGGCGTTGCGCTATTACGATGCGCATAACATCTTGAAACCAGCCGCGGTAGACCCGGCTACCGGCTACCGGCTACCGATACTACACCCCCGATCAAATGCTTGACGTCGATGTGATGCGTATCTGCATCGCCGCCGGCGTGCCATTGGATTCGTTGGAGAAATTCCGTTTCGAAGACGGTTCGCTTGATTGGCGAGCGTTACTTGCCGCAGCGCAGTCGCAGGTGGATGAGCGCATTCAGCAATTACGACGATTGCAGACGTCAATCACCGATTATTCCGGGGAATTGGTATGCAAGGCCTTCTCCCCCGAAGATGGGTTGGTGCGTGCCGATTTGCTGCCGACTTGGCTGGTTGCACAACCTTGCCTCTACGGTAATGTTTGCGATATAAAACGATATTTACGCATAATGACGTCGTTGCGTACCTTGATTCGCGATGCGCAGGCACCGCATTTGCTGCGCAGAGGCATACTGTTGGATTTGGTGGAATGCAAGGCGTTCGCTTTTCAACAGTTCGCGCCAACGCAGCGCATGCTTGATATTTTCCATTCCGGCGATCGTTCGCAAGTAACCTACGATTACCACTTTCCCACTGGAACCGTTGTTATCAATCCTCCCGGAGGTCCTGCGGAAAGTCGCGTAATCGAGCGTGAATCGTTGGCGCAATGCTTTGAGGATGGCATGGCGTTGGCTGAATCGCTCGACGCTGAGGATTGGCCGCATGTCACCATGACTGAGATTTGGGGCAGTCATGCCCCAAATGGTTCGGCTTGCAGGCTACTCCTGAGCACGCTTCACCGAGAAGCGGAACATGAGCAACGCCAGAATCTCACCGCATACGGCCATGCCGAAGAACACCCACATGCTGGTGGAGAAGCCAGCCACATAAGCGTCAGCCTGCTGCATGCCGGCATTCACGTTGGCGGCCGAGAATTCGGAAATCAACGTGGATGCCACAGCCGTGCCGATGGCGCCTGCGAGCTGCTGCATGGTATTCATCACCGCGGAACCGTCGGCGTTCATGGAAGACGGCAACTGGTTCAACGCATGCGTCTGATCGGGCACCAGCACGAATCCGGAAGCGGCCATGAACAGCGCGTATGCCACGGCAATGGCTCCTTCGTGCGAGCCGCCAAGCATCATCGCCACATCCATCACCGCCACGCCAACAAAACCGCAGGCGATGAACTTCGGCGGGAAATGCTCTTTCAACGCGCCGCCGATCAGTGGAGCCGACACCGCGCCAATCACAGCGCCCGGCAGCAAAATCAAAGCGGCCGCCATCGACGTATGCCCCAATCCTCGCTGCAGCAGAATCGGCAGCAAGAAGTTCACACCAAGCACACCGCCGGAAGACATGAGCAGAATCACCATGCCGAGCGTGAATCCCGAATATGCAAACGTACGCACTTCCACCAACGGATGAGCCATACGCAACTGCAATACGGCGAACACCGCCAACACCACAATGGCACCGATAAGCACACTCC
>UMBE01005571.1_pt1 | contig 10501 bp, 9 predicted proteins | sample 1963881 | NCBI WGS metagenome assembly UMBE01 (sample SAMEA4835933, study PRJEB28245) | human gut metagenome | biome: gut microbiome; material: fecal sample | place: Denmark | collected 2008 | reverse complement strand
CCGGACAGGCCAAACACCTGCTCTCCGTCGAGCGCCAGCAGAAGGTGAAGGAGCAGCTCTACCTCTTCCTGCTGCAGAAGCGCGAGGAGAACGAGCTCTCGCAGGCCTTCACCGCCTATAACACGCGGCTCATTACTCCGCCAACGGGATCGAACGTCCCCACAGCTCCTAACAGCCGCAACGTGCTCCTGGCGGCCTTCGCCCTGGGGCTCATCCTGCCCGCCTCGGTGCTCTTCGTCCGCGAGAACTCGAACACCAAGGTGCGCGGGAAAAAGGACGTGGAGGCACTTTCGATGCCCTTCGCCGGAGAGATTCCCCTCGCCGGGGGACGCCGCCGGCGGCTGCCATGGCGAGGAGAAGAGGCCGCACCGGTCGGCATCGCAGTGCGCGCGGAAGGCCGCGACGCCGTCAACGAGGCCTTCCGCGTGCTGCGCACGAACCTCGAGTTCATGTCACAGGGTGCCGGCACGGGAAATACCGTCATGGTCACCTCGATGAACCCGGGCAGCGGAAAAACGTTCGTCACGGCCAACCTGGCCGCCAGCCTGGCCGTCAAGGGTGAACGGGTGGTCGCCGTTGACCTCGACCTGCGCCGTGCATCACTTAGCCGCTACGTAGGCTCGCCCGGGAGGGGGCTTTCCGGCTATCTGGCCGGGCTGGAGCTCACAGCCGGCGACATCACCGTGAAGGCCGCGGGATGCCCGGGCTTCGACATCATCCCCGTGGGGGCCATACCGCCCAACCCTTCCGAACTGCTCCTTTCGGGACGCTTGGGACAGTTGCTCGACGAGCTGCGCGGGAAGTATGACCACGTCCTGCTCGACTGCCCGCCCGACGGTGTCGTGGCTGACGCCGCCATCATCGCCCGGCAGGCCGCCAGCACACTCTTCGTCGTGCGCGCCGGCCTGATGGAGAGGAACATGCTGCCCGAGGTCGACGGCCTCTATGCCGCTGGGAAGTACAACGGCATGGCCCTCGTGCTCAACGCCACAGAAAACACGCCGAAAAAGTACGGGTACCGCTACGGCTACGGGTACGGGGACAATAGCTATGGGGAGAAGAAAGCTTAGCCTCACAGCCGAGCAAAGGGGAGAGGGAGAGGATGTAATGACCACAAACAAGGAAAAGACCTACAACGTAGTATGCGTGTCAGACGCGAACTACATGCAGCACACAGCCGTCATGCTCTGCTCGCTGTTTGAGATCAACCCCACAAAGACGTTCCACGTCTTCTTGATTACGGACAACCCAAGTTATGCACACCTCGTTGAAGATGCGGGCAGGAAGCTCAAAGAGCTGTGCTTTCAGCATGGCGCGACACTGTCGTTCTGTCCTTGCCCGCTCGAAAACATAAAGGATCTTCCGGTGGGGCAATGGAGCACGTTCATGTACCTCAAACTGTTCATTCCCACCGTTTTGCCGGACCGCGTGACGAGGTGCTTGTTCTTAGACGTAGACCTCGTGATCAACGACGACATCGCCGCCCTATATGACACCGAATTGGGCGAAAGCGTGCTGGCCGCCTGTGAGGACCTGCCGGAATGCATGGCGTTCAAACCCAGGCTCGGCCTGAAACCGGAGGACGTGTACGTGAACTCAGGGGTGATGGTCTGCGACGTCGAGAAGTGGCGCGCAATGCAGGCCCGTGAGAACATCTTCGACTTCACGCGAAGCATAGCCGCGAACATCCGGAACGAGCAAGACGTCATTGCCACCTACTTCCGTGGCCGCATCAAGCTGCTGCCCATCAAGTGGAACATGGTCACTTTCTACTTCATGCAGCAACCCAAGATATTCGACAAATACCTGCCCCAACTCCCCGAGGCGCGGCGCCACCCCGCCATCGTGCACTTCGCGGCCCCCATCAAGCCGTGGTACAGCGACTGCCAGCACCCCTACCGCCACCTCTACCGCAAATACTTGCGAAAAACGCCATGGCGGGGAGCCAAGTTTGAACGTTACGAACAACTCACCCCCCGACAACGGTTCAACAAGCTGGTCAAGCTGTTTCTCTCTTCCGTGGGATTGAGGAAAGATCCTTTGTATTTAGTAAAAAAATAGTAGAAACGAAGTTCGTATGCCCCAAACCATAGCGGATGTCCCTCATGCCGAATGCTACGGATGCAGCGCCTGCCAGGCAATTTGCCCGAAAAAGTGTATCCACATGCCATCCGACGATGAAGGCTTCTTATATCCTGTCATTGATGATAGCAACTGCATTCGATGCGGGCTTTGCTATTCAGCCTGTCCCGTAAACATCGTCAACTTAAAGTCCCCCAGGGGGGTGTACGCGGTCAAGGCGAAAGATAGTCATATCCAACAAGCCTCATCTTCGGGCGGGGCATTCATGGTGCTCGCACAACAGGCAATCAACCAAGGATATCTTGTTTTTGGTGCGGTCTACGACGCAGATCTCTCAGGCGTCCACCACGAAAGCATCTCCAATGTGGCTGACCTCACCCGCCTGAGAGGCAGCAAATACGTGCAAAGCGACCTTCGGGAAACGTATGCCGAGGTCAAAAAGCTACTCTTAGCAGGAAGAAAAGTCCTCTTTTCTGGTTTAGGATGCCAAATCCAAGGACTGCAAAATTCCTTAGGAAAAACTACTTATCCGAATTTGCTGACCATTGACTTGCTATGCCACGGCGTCCCCTCGCCGCTTCTATTCAAGGATTACATCCGTTGTATCACCCGCAAGTATGGAAAAATCACGTCTTTGAACATGAAAGACAAAGAAAATGGGTGGGGGCAACAACAACTTCGCTTTACGTTTGCCAACCCAACGAAAAAGCCCCATCCACAAGGGACGCAACTATGGAACAAAATCTTCTATTCCAACGTGGCGCTCCGGCCCTCATGTTACGGCTGCAAATTCGCTCATTTTGAAAGGGGCGGCGACCTCAGCTTGGGAGACTTCTGGGGAATTGAAAGCCAGCACCCCTCTTTCTATGACAAAAACGGCGTGTCACTCCTTTTGACCAACACGGAAAAAGGGCAGCACTTTCTTGACGAAACAAAAGAACAACTAACAATCCTACAAACCGACAAGGAGACATGTATGCAACCGGCATTGTCACACGCCGTGGAAAAGCCTCAATGGAGAAACTTTTTTTGGAAACAATATCAACTATATGGATTTGAACATGTGGCTTGGCATTTTTGGCACACGGCCTTTTCATCTCCACTGAAAATCAAGGTGAGGCAACTTTTCAGACGCAAATAGAAACGATGAACAACCGCAGATTGGCCAAAAACACGCTTTTCCTATACATCCGTATGTTCGTGTCAATGGGGATTAGCTTCTTTACGGCCGGCATCGTATTGAAGACATTGGGAGTTGTCGATTATGGCATCAACAACGTGGTGGGTGGACTTGTTTCCATGTTCACGCTGATATCTAGCTCCTTATCCGCAGCTTCATCACGTTTCATCACATTTGAACTTGGGAAGAAAGGAGGCGAGCCCCAGAAAGTATTCAGCACCTCCGTCCATATTCACATATTGCTTGCTGTAATTGTTGCCATATTGTTAGAAACAGTCGGTTCCTGGTTCCTATCTAACAAGCTCGTCATTCCTGCAGAGCGGATGACAGCCGCGTTCTGGGTATTCCAGTTCTCCATCATGACGACCGTTGTCAACTTAATCAACATTCCCTATGTGGCAGATATGGTTGCCAACGAGCACATGAGCGCTTTCGCCTACATCGGCATCTTGGATTCTTTGTTGCGGCTCGCCATTTTGTTTATCCTTGTACTGGGCGATTTTGACAAACTCATCCTATACGGAATGCTGCAATTCATGGTCGTCTTGTCCATACAGGCCATATACTATATATACTGCAAAAGGCACTTCAAAGAAGCCAGAGTGTCCTGGCACACAAATCCCGGCCTGCTGAGAAAGATGGTAACCTTTTCCGGTTGGAACTTCATCGGTTCTTCATCGGCCTTGCTCCGGGACCAAGGCGTGAACATGATTCTAAACATGTTCTGCGGACCAGCAATCAATGCGGCACGTGGCATAGGAATGAGCGTCAACGGGATAATAAACGGATTTGGCACGAACCTGTTAGCGGCCATCAACCCACAAATCACGAAAAACTATGCTAACGGCAACCTATATGACACTTTTATCCTTGTGACCAAAGCATCCCGCTATGCGTTTTTGTTGCTTTTTCTCATTGTCATTCCCATTCTGTCCAGAACCGGGCTATTATTAAAAATATGGTTAGGCGAGGTTCCAGACCATGCCGTGCTTTTTACCCAACTGACCTTATGTTTCTCTTTGATCGAAATACTTTCCAACCCGCTTATCACCCTTATGCTTGCCACGGGGAACATCAAATGGTATCAAATCATCGTCGGCGGCGTACAGCTGTTAAACCTACCGCTTTCCTACTACTGCTTGTCTGTTGGACTTGCTCCCGAATCAACCGTATGCTCAGCCATCGCGGTCAGTTTCGTATGCTTGTATTTGCGACTTATTATGCTTCATCGAATGACAGGGTTGAACCTATGGATATTCCATAAGGAGGTCTTGGCGAAAGCCCTTTTCATCACGTGCCTGTCGTTGTCCTTTTATTTCCTCGTTAACCCTTATTTTGGACAAAGCACGCTTGCGTCATTTGCTTATCTCGCGCTCAGTTTCGTGGCCAACGGCCTGCTCATCCTGACCTTCGGCATGAAAAAGAATGAACGCGCAGCTTTATGCTTAGTTGTGCTGAACAAGATTAGAAGAGTCAAGTCATGAAGGTCGGCATATTGACTTTTAGCGCCGCATTCAACTTCGGGGCTGTCCTGCAATGCTTTGCTCTATGTCGCACTTTGCAAGCAATGGGACATCATGTGCAAGTGATCGATTATAAGCCGTCATACCTGGTTAGCTACAACCCTCGTTGGAGCGTACGGGATTGGTTGAACAGACATTTTTCGACCTTGCTTTCACGGCGCCGCGCATACGCATTCTGGCATAAGATTTACGATGGCTATGATCGCTTTGAACGAGACCATATGCCCATGACTGCACCATGCCATACGCCGTCTGAGGCCGAGCCAATCATCTCTCAATTTGACTACGTCGTTGTGGGCAGCGACCAAGTTTGGAATCCTCAATTCAACCACGATGACCCCATTTGGTATGGCAAATATGGGCATACCCGGTGGATAAGCTATGCTGCAAGCGTGGGGAACATGCCTTTGAGCGACGAGAATTTGGCCCACTTGGTCGATGGCATAAACCATTTTTCACACATAAGCGTAAGAGAGGCTGACCTGTGCAGCGCTTTGCAGCATGGAGTGAATAAGCCCGTGGACTTGGTGGTCGACCCGTCTCTACTCGTTCACAGGAGCACATGGGACATGTGGTCTGCGCCTATTAAGCAGCACAAATATATCCTCACCTATCAAGCCCGGAAATCTGATTCCGTTTTTGATATCGCCCGTTCCTTGGCGGACCAATTAGGATGCGACGAAATCATCCCCGTGGACCTATGGGACAATGTAGCGGCCAACGGACTTGCGCCATTCATTGCTACGCCGCAGCAATTCATCGCACTGGTGAAAAATGCCAGCTGCGTGGTCACGACGTCGTTCCACGGCACTGCATTTTCAATCGTTTTGGGAACACCTTTTTATGCTATAAAGTTAGGTGACGGTGCTGACGGGAGGATTGAAAACCTGTTGGGCCAGCTCGGATTGTCACACCGAATGGTGCTCTCCTCGGAACGGCCTCCATTCAGTAAGGTTGATTTTGGCGAAGCATACCAACGGCTGGAAAACTTGCGCAAGAAATCTTTGGCATTCCTGTCTTATTCCTTATCGTAATGAATATCCACATCGCACTGTGCACAGATGAAAATTTTGTCATCCCGGCTTTAACGTGCATCACGTCAGTGTTGGAAAACAATCGTGAAGATTTCTGCTCCTTCACCATTTTGACGTCAGGATTATCTGACTACGCCCACAAGAAGTTCGAACGTTTGTCGTCTGCTTACGGACGCCCCATCGCCATCAAGGATATCGATGAAAAAATGTTTTGCAACTTGCCTGTCATTGACCGGTATCCCTTGTCCATGTACTACCGCTTCTTGCTACCCGAGGTGCTAACGACCGAATCGCGTGTTTTATACCTTGATTGTGACACAATCGTCAGGCAATCCCTACGGGCCCTGTTCCAAACAGATTTGGCCGGAAAAGCCTGCGCCGTAGTTGAAGACCAACAAAGCGATGACACACTTATCATCAACAGGCTCCGGCTGACAGAAACATACTTCAACAGTGGTGTTATGCTCCTCAACCTTGCCTATTGGAGGGAACACGACATACCGGCCGCTTTGATCCATTGCATTAAAGAAAACTATCACCAATGCACTTACCCTGACCAGGATGCGCTGAACATGGTGCTAAGGGGGAAAGTCCGCTACTTGCCATACACGTATAATTGCCAAGAGATGTGGATCACCCAACGCCAGCAGGCCCGTTTTCATTACTCAAAATGGCCCGCGCTTGACGTAGCCATCAACAATCCGGCGATTGTTCACTTCTGTGTGGGCGACAAGCCTTGGTACGAAGAATGTAAGAACCCGTTTGCGACCGACTTTCTGAAATATGCCTATCTGCACCCATTCATTGGCTTCGTGCGTAAGAAGAAATACGGATACCTGTACCACAGATTAGTCGCTTGGGAGATGCGCTTTCATCGATGGAGCCTGAAACTGATCAATAAATAGCCTCATCCGCAATGCCTAAGATATCTGTCATCATCCCGGTCTACAACGTCGCTAAATACCTTCCACGCTGTTTGGACTCCCTCTTGTCGCAAACTTTCACTGATTTTGAAGTCATCTTGATCGACGATAAATCGCCTGACGAAAGCGGCCTGATCTGTGATGATTATGCCCAAAAGGACAAGCGGGTCATCGCCCTACACACGCCAAAAGGTGGGGTCAGCAAGGCACGGAATGCGGGTTTGGAGCAGGCCTGCGGCGAATACATAACGTTCGTCGACAGCGACGATTATGTGGAGCCATACCTTCTCGATACTTACGCCAGATACATCAATAGAGGCGTAGACCTGATTAAAGTAGGCTATTTCATTGAAGACGAAACAGGGGAAACCACCCCCATATGTACGCCCAACGAGATTTGCGTGAACACGACGTGGGACCTTCATTACTATCTTGAAAAGAACCGCTATTACAGCTTTGTTTGGAACATGTGCATCAAGCGGGAATGCATTGGCCACATCAAATTTCACGATAAGATCAACTGGTTAGAAGACCATATATTTTCCTATCAGTGCTACTTCAACTGTAAGACTATGGTCATTTCCCAAAAGGCTTGCTACCATTACAGGACCAGTAATAGTCAAAGCCGGCTATCCTTTGTGCACGATCCCCGGGTCATCAGTGAGGCCTCCCGATTGGAATACCAATTAAAGAAATCGTTAAACTCCGGGCATTACGAGGATTTGGAACAGGAAACGGACAAGGCTTATTTGTATGATTTGCACTTACTCGTATCCACGCTGTACAATGACGCGTTCCCCTACTCAACAAGGAAAGCTTTCACCCATACCCCTTTGTACGGATTGACGCCCATCTATAAAGAAGATCGCATCTATTTCCATAAGGGCGTGCCTTTTTTCTTACGTGACATCTTGCTTCTTACGATAAAGACAGCCAGAAAAATCAAGTATGAGAGATAAAGTCTTATACCTTTCCGCATTCAGCCCCTTTTCGACAATTGGAGGCGGCAATCAACGTTGCACCAATTTACTGGGCGTTCTCTGCAAAAGATATGACGTGGACGTCGTGGTCGACTTTGATGACGTACAATATATTGCCCCCCAATATCTTGACCATGCACGTTTACTACGCATCAAAGACAGACCGGTCTCAAAAGCCACCCGCCTGTGGCGGAAAATCAAAGTCAACACGGGGCTTTCGCCCTGCGAAAAACTATTGATGCCGAGCTGTCTTGGACGCTTAAAGGCCATGCACGAATTGCTGAGGACCACGAACTATAAATATGTCGTCGTACGCTATTTATTCATGATTCCGTACTATCGCCTCTATCACGTGAAAAACCTAATCATCGACATTGATGATTTGCCTGCTGAAAAAGCAAAGACCACCTTGTTGTTCAACAAGAAAGCCTTATCGCGCTGGGATAAAATAAGGCTTTCGCACTTAGACCACTTGACTCAAAAACTTACGCGCCAAGCACTACTCACCTTTTCCCCTAACCCAAAGGACACGGACCTCATTCCCAACTGCCATTACCTGCCCAACGTCCCCATACCCGACCAGCGTGAAATCCGGCGCCACCCCTCACACCGGATCATTTTCATCGGCTCCATGAGCCAAGACATGAACTACACGGGCGTTGACCACTTCATCACAAGCATTTGGCCCAACCTATTGTCACGCCACAAAACACTTGAATTTCATATCATAGGCAAAGGTACGCCTTCGTCCTATATAAAGAAATGGAACAAGGTGCCCGGCGTCGTCCTGCGCGGATTTGTCGATGACGTGTTCGAGGAATACATGCAAGCCTCATTAGCCATTGCTCCCATCTACACAGGGGCAGGCACAAACATAAAAGTTTTGGAAGCCCTGATGTACCAAGTGCCGTGTGTCGTCACACGCTTTGCGTATCGCGGTTTTGAGAGCGCCCTCAGGCCGGGGAAGGACATCGTAGTCACGGATTCAGACGTAGATTTCGAGACAGCCATCAACCGCTTGCTCTCAGACAACAAGATGGCTACAGAAATATCGCTAAACGGACAACAAGCGGTAAACCGAGAATTTGGCATGGAAAAGTTGTCGTCATGCTTTTATTCTGCGGTGGACGAATTGGAAAACGCACATAAAAGCCAATAAGCCATGATTACGAGCAAAACCGAATTGAAAGCATTTATCAAATATGAGGACGAACAGTACCGCAAATACATGTACCCCACAAGAAGCAGACGCTTTTTCGGCAACGTGAAAAGTGAGCCCGTGATCAGCATCATGCGGTGGCAAGCAAATTCACGGAAAGCGGACTACTATAAATACCGCAAATCACACGGCGGAAGCTTCGTGGACAAAATAGCTTACCTCTTTTATACACGTCGCCGCAACCGCTTGGGACGCAAGCTGGGAATAGAAGCGGAAACTTTCAACGTGGGCAAAGGCTTGCTGGTTTTCCACCACGCTGGAGGCATCGTATTGAATGGAAGCACAAAGATCGGAGAACACTGCCACCTGCACGGCAACAACTGCATCGGAAATTCCGGCAAAGTCTTGGACTGTCCCGTTCTGGGCGACAACATTATGCTGGGCGTCGGCGCCAAGGTGATTGGGAACGTGAGAGTGGCGAACAACGTAAAGATAGCAGCAGGTGCAGTCGTGGTGAAAGACGTGCTCGAAGAAGGGTGCACCGTGGGCGGCATCCCGGCAAAAGAGATTTCCACAAAACCATAGAATAGTCATGCCCTCCATCTCTATAATCTGCCCTGTTCACAACATGCAACAGTTTATGCGGAAATGCATAGACAGCATCAGGATGCAGGCATTCACAGACTGGGAGCTCATTCTCGTGGATGACGGATCAACGGATCAATCGGGAAGCATTTGCGACCAATATGTGGCTATCGACGACCGGATAAAAGTAATCCACCAGAAGAATGCCGGCGTTTCCGCTGCACGCCAAGCGGGGAGCGAAACAGCAACGGGCGAATACGTCATCCATATGGATCCGGACGACTATGCAGAAACAAACATGCTCGGAACGCTCTACCAAGAAGCGGTCAGGAACCATGCGGACGTGGTGATTTGCGATTTTTTCGTCGACGACATCTCTGGCAAAAGTTCCGTCGTTCACCAACGGGTCGGCTCCACCCAACCGGATAAACTGCTTCGCGCCTTGCTGTTCCAACAGCTTCATGGAAGCTGTTGTAACAAGCTCGTACGACGAGCTTGTTACAACAGATACAACGTCCGTTTCCCAAAAGGTGTGAACTACTGCGAGGACGTCTTGTTTTGGGTGCAGTTGTTCCGGCATTCAGACGTCAAGACGGTTTACCTGCCCAAGGCCTTTTACCACTATGTGATGCACGAACGCAGCATCACACACAATTACACCCGCAACACCTACGAAAACAGGCAATCCTACGTCAGGGTGCTGCGTGCCTGCCTCCCCCCGTCCGGATATGAAAAAGAATGGCGGCAGGCAAAACTGAACGTATTCTTCGAAGCGTATATGCATGGCATCTTGAAAAAGGGCGAGGCATGGCGCCAATTATGGGAAAACCGCAGGGCGGCCTTCTTCGAAAGCCGTTCGTGGAGATACAAGATGGGGTATGCTTTCTTGTTCGTCGGCTGCTTCCCCATCGCCAAACGGCTACTGAAATACTAACCGGCCATGAAACCGCAGATCAACGACCGCCATGTCCTCATGGATTTCATCAAGCACGATTAGCTGAATTCAACTTGCAAATGCAACAGAATTCTGATTAA
>UMBE01062610.1_pt1 | contig 10630 bp, 7 predicted proteins | sample 1963881 | NCBI WGS metagenome assembly UMBE01 (sample SAMEA4835933, study PRJEB28245) | human gut metagenome | biome: gut microbiome; material: fecal sample | place: Denmark | collected 2008 | reverse complement strand
GCAGATCTCACTTCCGATTGATCCGCCTCCCCCTGTAACAAATACGACTCTGTCTTTGACATAGCTCATGATTGATGGAAGATTGGCTTTCACTGGCTCTCTTCCAAGCAGATCTTCAATCTCTACTTCTCTTAGAGCAGATACTGTAACTTCACTGTTGATCAGCTGATATAAGCCCGGAAGAATACTCAGACGGCATCCTGTCTGCTTGCAGATCTCAAGGATGTCTTTGCGGTCCTTGGGTTCTATTGTCGGAATTGCCAAAATGATCTCTTCAACATCAAATTTAACTGCATTGCGCAGGATCGTATTACGATTGCCAACCACTGGTATCCCAGATAAATATGTTCCTTTCTTCGCAGGATCATCATCTATGATGCAACGGATCGTTTTAGTCACATATGTACTCTTTTTGATCTCATTTAAAATGATGCTTCCTGCTTCTCCTGCTCCGATCAACATTACCGGAACTTTCTTCTTGCCAAAGTCATTCACTTTGAGTGGTTCACTTCCCTGAATCAATCGGACAAGTAATCGGATAAAAAACATTCCCAACAGCAGATATACCAAATACAAGAAATAGTAACTTCTTGGTATCTCCCATTGTAACATATAAATTCCGATCAACTGGAAAGCTGCTGCAATCACAACTGCTTTAACGACATTAATAAAATCGGAGATTCCTGCATACTTCCATTGCGTTGAATACAATCGATATGCCATAAAGATCACAATACTGCAAAAGAGATTCAACGGCATGTATTTTGCAGCATTTTTCAAAAAAATCGGTGCGATCTGTGATGGATAGAATTCAAATCGCGTTAATAATGCAAGATATGATGCTATGATCATCATTATGATATCTGAGATCCCAAGTATCATATTCCATTTTTTTCTTTGAGCGATTGTTTTTAATTTCTTCATATACTTTCCCCTTACATATGCTCTCACATATTTGTTTTAAACCTATTATACCATTCCTTTTCTTAATTTCCTATATCTACTCCTGCTCATTTCCTGCTTTTTGGTAATTTTTTCTTAAAATACAGCAAAAAGAGATGGAAAAATCTATATTGTTTTGATCTTTCCATCTCTTTTTATGTTAAAATTTTATCTTTTCATCAAGATTCTATCTTTTTATACGTTGATCTCAGCTGTTAATCCGAGTACTTCTTTATTCTCTTCCAGAATTGGATTGATCACTTCATTCACAAATTCTTCTGTCTGCTGTGGTGCACGTCCTACGAAGTTCTCTGGTTTCATGATCGCCTGTAACTGCTCCATGTTCATACCAAATGCTGGGTCTGCTGCGATTCTTTCTAACAGATCGTTTGCTTTTCCTTCTTCTTTGACAACTTTTCCTGCTGCCATAGAATGTACACGGATCTTCTCATGAAGTTCCTGTCTGTCTCCACCAGCTTTTACTGCATCCATCATGATATTCTCTGTTGCCATGAATGGAAGTTCGCTTCTTAAACGGCTTTCGATAACCTTAGGGTATACAACTAATCCGTCTACAACGTTTAAGTAAAGGTCTAAGATACCATCGATCGCTAAGAATCCTTCTGGTACAGATAAACGTTTGTTGGCTGAGTCATCTAATGTTCTTTCAAACCACTGTGTAGATGCTACTAATGCTGGGTTCATGGCATCTGACATTACGTAGTTTGCTAAGGAAGCGATTCTTTCACTTCTCATTGGATTTCTCTTATATGCCATTGCAGAGGATCCGATCTGGTTCTTCTCAAATGGTTCTTCTACTTCTTTTAAGTGCTGAAGAAGTCTGATGTCGTTTGAGAACTTATGAGCAGACTGTGCGATCTGGCTTAATACATTGATCACGCGGGAATCAACTTTTCTAGAGTATGTCTGTCCAGATACTGGCTGGCATTTGTCAAATCCCATCTTCTTGGCGATCATTCCATCGATCTTCTTGATTGTTTCGTGGTTTCCTTCGAATAACTCTAAGAAACTTGCCTGTGTTCCTGTTGTTCCTTTTGATCCTAATAATCTCATGTTAGCGATCACGTGATCAAGATCTTCTAGATCATATACGAGATCCATCAGCCAAAGGCTTGCTCTCTTACCTACTGTTGTAGGCTGTGCTGGCTGAAAATGTGTAAATCCAAGTGTTGGAAGATCTTTGTATTTCATTGCAAATTTGGATAATTCGTTGATCACATTTAATAATTTTACTCTGACAAGCTTTAATGCTTCTGTCATGATGATGATGTCTGTGTTATCACCAACATAGCAGGATGTTGCTCCTAAATGGATGATTCCTTTTGCCTTTGGACATTGTACTCCGTATGCATATACGTGAGACATAACATCATGACGGACTAATTTTTCACGTTCTTTTGCTACATCGTAGTTGATGTCTTCTGCATGTGCTTTTAATTCGTCGATCTGTTCCTGTGTGATATCAAGTCCTAATTCTTTCTCTGTCTCAGCAAGTGCGATCCATAACTTTCTCCATGTCTTAAACTTCTTGTCTGGGGAAAAGATGTACTGCATCTCTTTGCTTGCATAACGTTCTGATAATGGGCTCTGGTAACGGTCGTTCATAAAAATCTCCTTATCCTTATCTTTCAAAATTTCCACGAATATCTCTTGTTGGCGGTTTCATTGGATACTCACCTGTGAAACATCCTTTACAGATCGGTAATCCCTGTACCATCTGTGAAAGTCTCTCTTCTCCTAAGTATCCTAAACTATCTGCTCCGATCACTTCACAGATCTCGTTGATCGATCTGTTATATGCGATCAGCTGTTCTCTCTCTGGAATATCAGTTCCAAAGTAGCATGGCCACAGGAATGGTGGGGAACTGATCCTTACGTGAACTTCTGTCGCTCCTGCATCGCGTAACATCTTCACAATGCGGTCACTTGTTGTTCCTCGTACGATGGAATCATCGATCATGATGACTCTCTTTCCTTTGACTGCTTCTTTTAAAACATTTAACTTGATCTGCACGCTTGATTCACGGCTGCTCTGTCCTGGTTTGATGAAAGTTCTTCCAACATAACCGTTCTTGACAAACGCGGTTCCATATGGGATTCCTGACTCTAAGGAATATCCAAGAGCTGCTGCATTTCCTGATTCTGGTACTCCGACAACCAAGTCTGCTTCTACCGGTGAATCCTGTGCGAGGTATCTTCCTGCCTGAATTCTTGAGTGGTATACCCCAACTCCGTCAATCTCACTGTCTGGTCTTGCAAAATAAATGTATTCAAAGATACATCTTGCTGTTTTTTCCTTTGGAAGACATAAATCACAGTCTGACTGAATTCCATCCTTTGTGATCGTTACGATCTCTCCTGGATTCACGTCACGGATAAATTCTGCTCCGATCGTATCTAATGCACAGCTTTCAGATGCTAATACATAAGCATTATCTCTCTTACCGATACATAATGGCTTAAATCCATATGGATCTCTTGCCCCGATCAGTTTCCTTGGTGACATAACGATCAGGGAATATGCACCTTTGATCTTCTGCATTGCTCTGGCTACTGCCTTCTCAATTGATGATGTATTCACGCGTTCTCTTGCGATATGATATGCGATAACTTCGGAATCGATCGTTGTCTGGAAAATAGCTCCTGTCTTTTCTAATTCTTCGCGAAGTTCTATTGCATTGATCAGATTACCATTATGTGCAAGTCCTAAAGTACCTTTTACATAATTTAAAACCAGTGGCTGGGCATTCTCAGGAACACTCTCTCCTGCTGTTGAATACCTTACATGCCCCACACCGATATCTCCCTTTAATGCCTGAAGGGAATCTGGTGTAAACACTTCATTACATAATCCCATACCTTTTCGAGATGTGACATTACGTTTTGGACCATTCGTATCAGAAACTGCAATTCCGCAGCTTTCCTGACCTCGATGCTGAAGTGCAAACAATCCATAATAGATCGTTGACGCTACATCATTGCCATCGAAATCGTAGATACCGAAAACTCCACATTCTTCTCCCAACTTATCAAAGTTCTCTCTGCTCATCGTGATCTTTTGACCTTTCTGTTATACAATCTTTAGTTTCGTTTGTAAAATACACATTTTTGATAGTAACATATTCATTTTAAATCTGCAAGCATCCCTGTTATTGATTCTCTTTTAATAATGTAGTATCTGGAGGGATCTCTCCTCGCTTGAGCTTCGTATATATGATCCTTCTTACAGATTTATCGATTCTTGATTCTTTGATCTTGCCACTTTTTAGTGCCTTCTTAATTGCCTTGTATGCTTCTTTATAGTTATCCGGCATCACGATCAGGTCAACTCCTGCCTGAATTGCTTTCACTGCTGCTTCTCCGGAACTATAGTTATCTGTGATCGCTTTCATGTTCATCGCATCGGTCATGATAACGCCCTTATATTCAAGTTCATCTCTTAGAATATCTGATACAACTCTGCTGCTCAGGCTTGAAGGCTCCTTCTCATCTGTCACATTAGACAGCATCAGATGTGACACCATCACTGCATCAGCTTTTGCCTTGATCCCTGCTTTAAATGGTTTAAAATCTGTATCTCTTAATGTATTGATCGTCTGATCGGTCTCTGTACTTCCGCGGTGTGTGTCTCCTCCAGTCTGTCCACTTCCTGGAAAATGCTTTAATGTCGCTGAGATCTGTTGTTTCTGCATGTTCTTTACCAGTGTTGTAATAATATCAGCAACTTTCTTTGAGTCTGTCCCAAAGCTTCGGTCTCCGATCTCTGTGTTATTCTTATTCGTTAAAACGTCTGCGACTGGTGCCAGATTCATGTTAAATCCAAGCTCTTTTAATTCCTTTCCCTGTGTCTTTCCCATCTGCGCGATCTTCTTGTTATTGTAAGTTCTTCCAACTTCCTGTGCAGATGGATATACTGTCATCTTCATCTTGGGATTTGATGCGACTCTTGAAACCTGTCCACCTTCCTCATCCACTGCCATAAATAGTGGGATATCGGAGGCATCTTGAAGCTCATCCGTCATCTTCTTTGTCTGATCAGGTGTGTTGATATTCTTCGCAAACATGATCACCCCACCTGCTGGATACTTCTTCAATGTCTTCTTCATCTGGCTCGTCACACTTGTCTGATTCTTGCTTTCTGCCTCATCTAATTGATAAACAGATACCATAAATAGTTGTCCAATCTTATTCTTTAAGGACATCTCCTTTGTGATATCTTTTGCCATTCCCTGCAAGGTTGTTTCATCCAGATCTTCTGTCTTGAGTTTCTTTGTTGTACTCTTCTTCCCGCATCCTGCTGTCATGACAAGCATCAATACAAGGACAAGGCTGATTAAACGTCTCTTCATTCTTTCGTGTCCTTTCCGTGCATGCTCTTTTCTTTTTATTATACCAGAAGCATTTGTTTGTATCAAATGCTGTTACGTCCTATTTCTATAGAAAAAAAGCCCCTCCAGATCTTAATGTCTGAAGAGACTTTAAAAGCAGATGTCTCCAAATACGCAACCGTTCCATAAGTCACCATGTATCAAAACTTCATGAAAAAAAGGATTTAAAAACCACTCTCTCAAATGGTCTATTTGCATATTGTCGACACCACTAGTATATACTTTTATATTTATGTTTTCTACCCTTTCAACATAGTTTTTTACAATTTTTTCAATTTTGTGAAAAAACATATGAAATCTATTTGTTTACTTCTAAATATTGTTTAAATTGTATAGTAACCAGGAATTGATCTCCGTCTATTCTTATCGAAAACTCTCCTCCACAATTCTTTGTAAAACTGTCTGCGATGGAAAGTCCTAATCCGTTTCCTTCGCTGGTACGTGATTTTTCCGCTCTGGCAAACCGTTCCATGATCTCTTCTTCTGTAAAATTCATCTCATAGGATGCTGTGTTTATAACTTCTAATTTTATATTTTGATCTGCTTCGGTGATCCTTAGGAAGATTCTGGTTCCTTTCAGGGAGTATTTTAAGGCATTTTCTATGACATTTTGTACCACTCGGTACATGCGGCTGCTGTCTCCGATAAATCTTGTGTGTGTAGCTTCGCACTGATATCTGATCGCAAATCCAGATTCTTCTATCTGATCTGCCATATCCCCCAGTGTCTGTTCTACCAGACGTTTCATATCCATTTCTTCCAGATCTACTTTCGCATCTCCACTTGTTGCTTTCGCAAGTTCAAATAGGTCAGAAATGATGGATTTTAAGCGTTCGGTCTTGTTGATCAGGATGGTTACATAATCTCTTGATTCTGCAGATAATGTCTGATCTCTGCTTAAGAGATCGACGTATCCGATGATAGAAGTCAGCGGTGTCTTCAGATCATGTGATACATTTGTGATCAGATCGATCTTCATTCTCTCGCCCTTCATCTGTGTTTCTAATGCTTTTTCCATTCCCTGCCCGATATTGGTCAGTTTCTGACTGTATTCATAATACGCAGATTCTTTTGAAATATCGGTCGTTGCCGTCAGTTCTCCATTGGAAATACGTTCGATCTGATCGACAAGCATGCTTAAATCTCTCTGTTCTTTTGCGTATTTGTCTGAATATCTTGAAAAATATCTGATAAGGAAAACAAAAATGACTGCTGCTATAAACAAGAGTGGGGATGGAATATTCATTCCACTCATTCCCATGATGATACAAGCAAGTGTACCGACAGTTAAAATATATCGTAAGACCCTGTACTGTCTGATCCTGTCTCTTGCATGTTTTTGTGCAAATGACATTGCTTCGTCTTCCAGCTTTCTTCTTGTCTTTGCCCGACGGCTCCATTTTCGAATATATCCCAGACAAAATGTTGAATCCAGAAGATTCTTCTGGCGAATCCTCCATACCGTAGTCTGAATACATACGGCAAATGCCATGATGAAAAATGGAACTGAGATATAACTCAGCGTCATGATCATCTCGATCGTTGAACCTGTGATCCCGCCCTGTGTATATTCTATCGTATATTCCCAGATTGCAAAGCATAATGCGATCACCAGTCCAAGCAGCGTAATTACTGTCACCAGTATGATCTCCCACCAGAGCCTGTCAAGCCCTCTAAAGAATCTGGTTCGCTTTTCCTGAAGTGCAAATAAGATGCACAGCAGGATCGTTCCGATTACTTCAATGATCGAAACAACGATAATCGTTTTGATTCCCGTCGTAATCTGTTTTGTTGATCCTTTTCGAAAATTTTCAATCTCTGTTAATGCTTTTTTTGTCAAAGAAATCTCAATGTCTGCATTTTCCAGACGCTGATTCTTCTCATCATTGATCAGAAGCTGTTCCGGGAATATATCCTGCAGCGTATAATTATCCCCATAGAATTCATAGTATTCTGTCTGATCCGCATTGTACTCATCGTATTCGTCATACGGATCCCATCCTTTGAAACTTCCGTCTTTGTTTAGTTTCTCTGTCTTGCCTCTTTCTATATGAAAATGTTCAATCCTGCCCCCAGTATAGTTCGCATTTTCTGTTCCATATGTTGATGTTGTCGTTACCATCTTTTTATCATATGGTTTGACCTTCATCGTTACTTTCACAAATGATTCTTTTTTTATCTTATTCAGTAAACTTTCTGACACATGATTTGCCTGTGTATAATAGACTTTATCACCTTCTTGATCCGCCCATTTATCAAACAGTGACATCTGTGTGTGTTTAATATAGTCTGATTGATCCTGTTCATCCAGACTGAAGCTGTTATCTCCTGTCACTGCCATGTTATTGATCGTATCGAGTCCATATATCCCTGACAGGGTCATAGCGATCATCACAAGTGTGATCAATACTTTGTTAGTCCATTTTCTCGATCTTGTATCCAATTCCCCACACCACCTTTAAATATCTTGGATTTTTTGCATCTATTTCTATTTTCTCGCGGATACGACGGATGTGAACCATAACGGTATTCTCTGTTGCATAGGCTTCTTCGTTCCATACGCGTTCGTAGATCTCATCTGCTGAAAATACTCTGCCCAGATTGTTCATCAGGAGACTTACGATCTTGTATTCGGTTGCAGTCAGTTTCACTGGCTCTCCGTCTACCATCATCCTTTTTCCTTTCATGTCAAGGATCAGTCCGCCATTGATGATCTGTTCCTTATTGCTTTCTGCGGCGTTCATTCCTCCAAACTGCATGTATCTTCGCAGCTGGGATTTCACTCTCGCTACTAGTTCATCTGGGCGGAATGGTTTGCTGATATAGTCGTCGGCTCCCATAGATAGTCCCAGGATCTTATCGCTTTCTTCTGTCTTGGCTGAAAGAATGATGATCGGGATGTTCTTGCTTTCCCTGATCTTCATCGTTGCGGATAGTCCGTCCATCTTCGGCATCATAACGTCTATGATCAGAAGCTGGACTTCTTGTTCCATCAGGATATCCATGGCTTCCAGACCATCATATGCCGTTATGATTTCATAGTCTTCCATTTCCAGACGTTTCTTGATCGCTCCTACGATCTCTTTGTCGTCATCAACGACTAGGATCTTTGGCTGGTTCATACTTTTCCTCCTCGTATCTTTGATGGTTTTAGTGTATCAGGTGGTTCTTTCGTTTCTGCGGATATAATTCTTACGAATTTCTTAATATGATGTAAGTGTCAAAAGTACAAATTGCGTTTGTGCTTGCACAAATAAGCAATTTGTACTTTTGACACTCTCATCTTAATATGACTTCCTTAATTATAGTAACTTCCAGAATAATTATCAATATCCTGTCCAGTGACCGTAGGAGCACACCTGCATTTAATGAATGACAAGATATTGATAATTATTCTCATTTGTAGTTATTGTTCACTAACCTTTCGTGTGGTATCATATCTTTCATCAGTTAGAGTTTTCTAACTACGTACACGCTATTATTTTATATTACAGAAAACGGAGGAAAAACTATATGCGTAAAAGATTAATCGGGAAAGCCTTTGCTATCGCTATGAGTGGTGCAATGGTTTTAACTGCGACTCCTGTGACAGCGAATATTTTTCATGTTGCTCACATTGTTAAGGCTGCTGATGAACAGTCTGATGAATATGTTTATTGCTATGCTGGACTTACCTGGAATGAATATTGGGCATCTGAGGGTGTTTATGCTGCCGGTAATGACAGCTCTTCTGATACATTAGATAGTCATAGTGAACTTGATAATGGTGGATACGATGCCGTTACTCGTGCTACAACAAACCATGGTCTTCATAGAGGAAGTTTCCAGTGCATTACTACGATCTATACAACCGATGGAAGTGCTTATCAGATTTCTAATTGGGAACAGGTAAAAGATTCTGATGGTAAAGTAACAGCCACTTATTTACATCTAAAAGACGTGGAAGGAAGAGTTACTTTTAACAAAGGAACTTTAACATTTGCTGATAATTCCACAAAAAAAATGGATCACTATAGTGTTTCTGGAATCAAATATGTTCCTGTAAAAGTAAAGGCTTCTGACTACAACGATTTCAAAGCAAAATACTCTGTTGTTGAAAACAATGGTACACTGATCGGTGGATATGCAGAAGGTGTTTTAAGTTCTTATGAAGCATCTGCAAATGTAACAGCAGATACAAATGGATTAAAGGAAGCGGTCAAAGGTTCTGACGGTTCCTTCTCTTTCAAAGCCAGAACAACTGGTACTGACTCTGGTATTAAAGATCAGACATTACAGAAAACTGTAAAAATCACTCCAACTGTAAAAGCTGCTTCTGGATCATATGGAGAATTTCTTCGTGTGGATCTAAATGGAGATGACTATGGTGCTTTAGGTGACAAGATGCAGGCTGTTAAATGGACATACTACGGAAATGACAGCACTCGTACAAAAGCTTTAGCTTCTTACGGAACAAAATTTGCAGCTGATAACTGGATGCATAAATCTATGGGAATCCAGCTTGGATTAACAGATTCTATTCGTTGCCAGTTACCTAAAAATACAGATGGTACAGGTTATTGGAGTTTAACAGTTTATGCTCTTGGTTATGAAGATTATACAGTTAACTTTGAAGCCACAAAAGACAATATTGTATCCAAAAAGGCTCTTGCAAGCGACGAAGAAAAAGCTTCTCTTCAGAAATTAGTAACAGAAGCTGAATCTTTGAAGAAAGATTCCTATGTAGATAGTTCTAACAAGCAAACTGCATTTGCTAATCTTCAAACTGAACTAGATGAATCTAAAGAATTACTGAACAAAAAAGAGTTAACTTCTGCAGAAGTCAGTGAGCAGATCACTCATTTAACAGAAGCAATCAATGCAGTCAAAGCTTTAAAAACAAAAGATGCTGCAACTACTGCTGCACCTGCTACAACAAAACCAGCAGCTACAACTACAGTAACAAACACAACAACTATCAAAGCTCCTGCAAAGACAACTGTGAAATTAAGCAAGGCTAAGAAGACTTCTATTAAAGTGTCTTGGAAGAAAGTTTCCGGAGTTGCTGCTTACCAGATTCAGTACAGCACATCTAAGAACTTTAAGAACGCAAAAACAGTCAAAGTTTCTGCGAAATCTGCTTCTAAAGTCTTAAAGAAGCTGAAAAAGAATAAGAAATATTATGTAAGAGTTCGAAGCTACAAAGTAACAAAAGTAAACAACAAATCTAAGAATGTTTACTCTGCTTGGTCTGCTAAAAAAGCTTTAAAAACTAAAAAGAAATAATTTCTCTTAAATAA
>UMBE01032633.1_pt1 | contig 10644 bp, 9 predicted proteins | sample 1963881 | NCBI WGS metagenome assembly UMBE01 (sample SAMEA4835933, study PRJEB28245) | human gut metagenome | biome: gut microbiome; material: fecal sample | place: Denmark | collected 2008 | reverse complement strand
TTGCCCGCCTCGCAGCCGAAGGCCTCATCCACCTCGCCGACGACGGCACCGTCCGCCCCGCCGCCGGCTGAGCGAACGGCATTTTCATCGCAACGCCCCCGTGAATCAGAGAAAACAAAAGTAGGAAGAAAACAACTTTTATTTTCTTCCTACTTGATTTCTCAGTCCTATGTTCTCATTTTATGCTTATCCCATACTTATATTCCACGCCTGCATCCCAATCGGCATCCTGCTGCATCCGGTAGACGTAAGTCTTGCCGCCGGTGGTGGAGATGCTGACGAACGCCGTGCCCGATGCCACGCTTTGCGGGGCGACAAGGGCTTCGTAGGTGCCGTTCCCTGCATCGTGGGCGATTATCTCGCCGGGATTGCCGTCGCCGTTGGAGAGGTCGATGGTCTGCGTGCCTTCGCTGTTTGCCGTAATCGTGATGGTGTGCAGCGCCCCGGCCTGCGTGGTGACGGGGGAGGTCAGTTCACAGTTCATGCCATCAAGACTGAAATACTTTATCTCTGCACCGGGCCCCACATTGGCCTCCCAGCAGGAGCCTATGCCCTCGCGCTCCACCCGAAGCATCTGAATATCGCCAGTAATGATATTATCCTGTCCCGTTATTTTTCCCTCCTCGATGGTATAAAACGTGGGAACATTATATATCCTCATGTCTCTCACCTGGGCTGTGCCCTTGGTCACCACGCGCACCTTGGCAAACTGGTGGGTGAACTGTAAGGACACCGGGGTGCCTCCGTATGCGGCTGTCTGCTCGGCCCGTAGCAGGTATGCCAAGCCGTTATCTTGGGAGTTGAGGTACATCCAGTTGGCTGAATTGGGCTGCGGGTTGGCGTACCAGGCAATAATCTTTGCAGGCTGCGTGTTCTTCCAATAGATAGACTTGACAGGTTTCACCGCACCCGTTGCAGCATCGGTTATCTTGTATATGCCCACCTCGTCGCTGCCCTCGAACTTCACATAGAACTCGTCGTTTGTTTCCCACACGCTGCTTTTCCCGTCTGTGCTTTCGCTGACGCGCGTCCACGGCTCTTCGCTCGCCTCCGCGGTGATGCTTACACTGCCTATCTGCAAGGGGTATTCGCCGTCGGGCAGGGTGTTGCCCTGCTCGGCCAGTTCGTCCTGCGTGCAGGCGGTGAACAGGGCTGCCGCCATGAGGCATATTGTTGTAAATAATCTGTTATTCTTCATATCTTCTTCGCTCTTGTAAGTCTTTTGCGTATCATTTCCCTTCATTAAATGGGCAGTTCTACCGAGCCTTCGCCGTCCGCGCCGTTGTCCCATGTCATGCTACCGGTATCGACCGATACCTGAAGGCCATAGAGGGTGATGGTAACATTGTAGGTGTACTTATAGCCGGCTTTCCATTCGGTGTCATTCTGTAGCATGTAGTAGAACGGGCCGTAGCCGGTGCCGTCCTTCTCGGCGGTGAAGGTCAGCAACTTTGTGCCTGCCGCCATGTCCTGCGGAATAACGAGGGCCTCGTAGGTGGCGAAGCAGCCTGTCGCCGGAGTACTGGCAAGATGGGGACTGATGCTGCCTTTAGTGGTGCCGGGTGTCCATGTGCCGAGCCAACGCCCGTCAGCGTTCACGGCTTTCGGGAGGGTGAACGCGCCGTCCAGCGCAAGGATGTCACCCTCGCCGATAGTCAGGCTGATGTCGCCCGGCGTGGCTCCGATGCTTTCGGGCAGACCGTTTCTCTTGATGTTCACCACCACCTTGGCGGTCTGGTGGTAGAAGGTGAGGGCGGGCGTTTGGGCGAAGCTCACGGTCTTGGATTCACTGCAAAGCAAGTCTCCCGACTGATAGTCCGCATCGCGGCTCTGGTCTTCCTCCACACTCCAAGTCCAATCGTTGTTTTCCACCATGATATTCGGGTAAAGACCCTGCACGGTGATGGGACTTGGTTTTGTCCAATAGTATTCGCCGGACAGGTTGCCTTTATCATCCACCGTGTAGTCATACCACTCCGTGCCGTCCCCGTCGGTTACCTGCAGGGCTATCGTCTCATTGCCGTTCCACCGGTTGTCCACGGTGGCGCGGGTGTCGGTGCTGCCCTCTATGGCGGCGGTCAGCGTCAGAGGCTGCGTGCCGTCGGGCAATGTTCCCGCATCGTCCTGCGTGCAGGCTGCGGCCGCAAGGAGCAGGGCGAGTGCCGAGAATGCATATAGGGTATATCGTTTCATATCGTCCTGTTTTTACTGGTTACTCTGCAATACGGGCAGGCCGTCCGCACCGAGTTCCCATTTATAGTCGTTGCTGGTAAGGGCATTGTTCATGCCATCAACAGCGGTCTGCCACGAATCGCCGTCATTTACCTTCGTGGCATCTACCGTTCCTCCTTGATTATTTGCTCCATGTCCAGCGTTTCCGCCATAGAAGCAGGCGGTGATGGTGCCATAGTTGTAAGCAGCGATGCCGCCATTATCATATGTTGTCGTTAAATCTCCATCGAACCAACAGGCAGTGATGGTGCCGGTGTCGAAGTTATTAACAGCAATGCCACCGATGGCACCTGAGTTTGCAGTAATATTTCCCGTTACGGAGCAGGCAGTAATGGTGCCGTAGTTGGTATATGCTATGCCGCCGGCCGCACCGTTTTGCTGCACATTGTAGTTCACCTCTACTTGCAGGTTCTTCACCGTTCCGTCACTCCCGATATAATCGAACAATGTGGCATTCTGTCCCCCTGCTGAGTTTGTGGTGATAGTCAGTCCCGTGATGCGGCGTCCCTGCCCGTCGAAGGTGCCTTGATAATTGGTATTAGAACTGAAACCACTGCCTATCGGTGTCCACGTCTCGCCCGTCAGGTCAATGTCGGCGGTGAGGGTGATATTGAGTGTCGGGTCGGTCTGCACAGCCTCTGCCCATTCCTTCAGGCCGTTAGCGGTGTAGACTGTGTAGCTGCCGTCGTCCTGTATGAAATAACCCAAATCCTCTGCCGTGCCGCTCTCGCTGCCGCCGTCAGTCCAGCCGCCGATGGTGCAGCCCTCCAGCGTCAAGCCGGTGGCGTTCACATTGACGGTGTAGGTGTAGCGGCTGCCGGCTGCCAGCACCACATCGCTATGCGGACGGAAATAGTAAGTACCTCCGCCTAAATCCACCTGTATGAACGGGGTATTCGCCTTCACGGTCTGCGGTGCGGTGAGGGCTTCGTAGGTGTCGCCGCCCGCCTCGTAGGTGCGGATAGTGGCGGGATTGCTGTTATCCGTGCCTAGGCCGGTCACGGAAACATTGGCTCCCGTCACGCTCGGGATGCCGGCGCCCGGCTTAAGAAGAACCGTTATACGCGCCGTGCGGTGGCTGAACTCAAGCGTGGGGCTGTCGAACTGCACGGTCTGGGCTTCGGCGGAGATGAAGTCGCTGCCCTCGAAGCCTTCCTTCGTGCTTTGGTCGGCCTTTACTACCACATCGGGCATCGTGGTGCCGTATGGCCACCACGCCGAAACGGTGATGTCCTCACGGCTTGTCCACCAGAAGGGGTCGGTGTCGCTGCTCAGGGTGGCAGACTGGTAGCCGTCGGCATCGGATGCCGTCACATCGTATTCCTTCACCGTGCCGCCCACGCTGAGGGCCACGGTCTGTACGCCCTGCCAGTCGCCGTCCACGGTGGCGCGAGTGGAGGCAGGGGTTGCCACGGCTTGCAGGCCTGTGGCGTTGATTACCAATGGATATTCACCCTCGGGCAACGTGCTGCCGCCGAGATCGTCCTGCGTGCAGGCAGTCGCCGCAAAAAGCAGGATGGTTGCCGCGGACAGTATATGCAATGGAAGTCTAATGTTCATATTCTTAGTTCTTTAGGAATGATATACTTAAAGGTCTGCGTTCACATTGCCGCCGTTCACCGGGTTCCAGTCGCTGATAGTGGCTGAGCTGATGCTCAGGTCCTTGTTGCGGACGGTGACGGTGTAGGTGTAGTTGTTGCCGGCTTTCAGTGCGCCGTCGGGAATGGTGAGCGTGGCGGTGTAGGGCTGGCTGTTGTAGTCCACGCTCAGTTCGATACTTGTCGTTGACTGCGGGAAGAGGATGACCGACGAGGTGAGTGCGCCGTCCAGTTCCATTGTAAGGTCGGCTGTCTGTGCGTTAGCATCCGTTTCTGCCGTGCCGGTGGCGGTGTCGAAGCTGCCCTCCAGCACCAGTCCGGAGAGTGTGTAGCCGGTGGGTTTGATGGTATTGAAGTCCACGCCGCTACCCTCCTTGAAGGTGAGCGTAATCTGACTCATGCAGTGGTGGAAGGAACAGTCCGTGCCGCCTGCATCAGTGTCGTCGGTAAAATTCACTTCAGGATTGTGCGTACTGGCAGTGGCACCGGTGGCATAGAGGAAGTCGATGGCGGGCTGGTCCTGCTGTGCCGTGGCATCGGTGGTGGCAGTCAGTGTCCCACCGTCCGCATCGTAAGGATAGTAGGCGGAGAAGGTGGTCGGGTCATCATCTTGGAAGAAGATAATGGTTCCTGCCGGTGTGAACTTCCCGTTTTCCCACCGGTAGAGCACGTTGGCGTAGCCGAAGCGGCTTTCGGAGATGCCTATCTCGTCACGTTCCGCCCAGGCGGTACCGCTGGCGCGGGTGGCTACGGCGTCGGAAATTTCGGCGTTAATCACTGCGGCCACGGGGCCGTCGTTCAGGTTCTCATCATCGTTGGTGCAGGCGGAAAGCGCGAGTGCCAGTGCCGCGAAGGTGAATAATCTTGTCTTCATCGTTTCTGTATTTTTTATGATTCTTTTTACTTTTACATTTCGGCATCCACTCCGCCGCTGTCCACTGTTTCCCAGTCTGTGATTTCACCGGTGAAGCCCGCCTCGCCCGGGGTCTCGGCTATTGTGCCGCCAAGGGTCAGGGGCGCGGTCTTGCCGTCGTTGAAGCCGTCGAGGGCCGCCGTGAGGTCGCTATTGAGAGATGTAGGCTGCGGGTTGCCGTCAGTGTAGGTCAGTGTGGCGGTGAGCCGCTGCGCGTCGCCCGCAATGCCGAGCAACCGGACGGTCGCGGTCCACTTGCCCGCATCGTCGCCCGAGGTTATCTTCGTGAAGTGCAGTTCCACCTCCGAGGGCGTGCCGTGGGTGCCCGTGGCAAAGTCCAGCGAGCCTGCCGCTCCGCTCAGCGTGCCCCCGATGCTCTCGATACGCTCGGCAGCATCGCCCGCAGGTTCGATCATGAGGGTAAGCTCACGCACCTGCTGCTGCATGACGGCGGTCAGCGAGTAGTCGGTGTCGGCTGCTATCGCCACCGCCTGCACGGAAGTGAAGAACCAGCCGGGTATACCCGTAATGAAACTGCCGTCCGCAGCGGCCACAGTAGCCGTCGTGCCGCTCACCGTGATGCCGTCGGAGGTGCTGCAGGCCGCAAGGGTATAACTGCCCGGATTGAAAAGATAGTCCGGCGAGTGGGTCGCGCCGGTCTCCGTGCCTGTATAGCCGCCCATCGTCACGGTCCATTCCGCAGGGATGTCCACGCCTTCGCCGCGGTCGCTCCAGTCGGCGGTGACGGCAATGCTGCCCGTATCGGGGTGGGGCGTGTCGTGCAGTTCGTCCTTGACGCAACCGCCCAGCGTGAGCAGCAGCGCGAGGGTCAGCATCGTTGTCGTATATCTTGTTGTTGTCTTCATATCCTCCTCCTTTCGCTAAAACAGCTTCCACACCAAGGTGACACCCGCACCTATCGGGCCCCACCAGTTCTTCGTCTCCTTGCCGGCACGCACCCGCACACCGTCAATGACCTCATATTTCTCATAGTCCGCGTGCAGGCTGCCCACGGCCACATTGAAGTCGAGCGACAGGGCATCGCTGAGCCGCAGTTGGTAGCCGCCGGTGATGCCGCCGCCCATCAGGTCGCCCTGACGGCCCGTTGCGGAGAGCTTGTAGTTGAACTGCCCGGCCTTGAACATCGCGCCGAGATAGCCGCGCTTCTCCCTGCCCATATACCAGCGCACTTCCGGCATGACCTCCCAGAGGGCATAGCGGCGGTTCTTGTTGTTCCACGACCACGAGGTCCACGAGCCGTTCACGGCGATGCCTACACTTGGGCTGATGCGCCATTCCAGACCGAGGTCAGGTGTGAGTGTCGCCCAACGCAGCAGATTGGCACGCAGGGAGAGATGATAATCATTCGTGATTTTTGTTTCCGACGGAGTAGCGGTTATCTCTTGTGGCTGTTCAGCTTGCCTTGCTGCCTGTTCTTTGGCAAGCCTGTCCGCTTCCGCTTTCTCGGCAGCACGGCGGGCTTCTTCTGCCTTGCGCCGTTCTTCAGCAGCTTTGCGTTCCTGTTCGGCACGTTCGGCGGCAAGGCGTTCGTCCTCTGCCTTGCTCAGCCCTTCGGATGCTTCCGGTGCAGGCACTGTCAGACGGACGATGACGAAATCACCGTCGGCAGCATGGCTGCGGGTGACGAAACATGCTTCCGCCATTCCGCCGCGCACGATAAGTTCCGACTTCACGCGGTTGGAACGGATGGCGGCCATCCGCAGGTTATCCCCCTCGCTGCCGAGGGAATTGCAGTAGCCGTCCACGTAGAGCGGAAGCGCGCCGCCGAGTATGCTGTCCTTGTTGCGGCGCACGCATTCCAGCAGCCGGGCAAGCTCAGGGCCGTTGCCGTCGAGCGGGACATAGAACATGTCCTTCTGCGGCACGAAACGGAAGGTGTATGTGGTGTCCGCCCGCTCCGCGGCCGAGGGCAGCGGCAGGAAGAGCGCCAACAGGAGGGCGGGTATCCATCTTTTCAGTTTTTCCATATCGTCATATTCTTTATTGTTAGCTTTTTGCCGTCAAAATCATGAGTGGGGGCACGTCCTCCCCTTCCGCCACAACGGCACAGCAGGGGAGATGCGGCGGAACGGAAGGATCCGTCCGACGCACACGGGGGCTGACTGCCCCGAGAGGAGGCAGAGGGGCAAACGTGCGGATACGGAAAAGGGCGGACCACCCTCGGAAAAAGAGTGGCCGCCCCTTGCGTATCTCCGTAAAAATGAATAAACTAACGCGCGATGCGCGCCGATGAGACTGTGTGTGTGTGTGTGTGTGTTACACGATTTTCCCGGATTTCCAAATAATCATCCGGGAAAATGGACGCCCTGCCGCGACACATGGAGGACATCCCGCCATCCCGTTCCAGAATGGCGACATGGGCTGCGCCGTATGGATGAGCCGGCGGCCCGACGTTCCGCTTTGTGCCTTCATAGTCCATTATAAGTAAACATGACCATCCGAATACAAAAGTATTGATTTTTTCAATACAGTGGCAGCATGGCGGATTTTTATTTCATCTTTTTGAAGTTTTTTCTGGAAAATCCCGCCGTTCCGCACAGACTATCCCGCACGACCACGGGGCAGCCCCCGGCGCTGCCACATCCTCACGAAGAAGCAAGGCACCGGGACTGGCACACGCCGGAAGACCGGATTGAGAGAGGTCACTTGATTTTCAATCCGGGGAGCAGCGGATTCACGTCCACCAGTTCCAGTTCCCTCACCATCGAGAGCGTGCCTTGCTTGTACTTCCGGAAGTGCGGTGTTTGCAGGTGGCTTTCGTAGGCGGCGCGGTCGGCATAGATTTCGAGGATGCTGTCCAAGTGGCGGCGGATGTCGGCAAGCTCCTGCGCCGTGAAGCGGGCGGGGCGCAGGGGCTACCGGCCCGACGAAAGCGTGACTGTGACATCCCCACGCCCTAAGGCAGACTTCAATTGCGCAACGTCGGCATTGTCGATCTTGCCTATGCGGGTGAAGTTCCACGAATTGGTTGAATAATAAATCACCAGATATTTCCCCTGATAAAGAATGATGTCGCCGGGGCCGGTAGATGTCTGGCGGTCATTGCGCGGTAGGGCTGCCGGGAGCGGCCCGACTTTCTCCATGTTGCCGTAGTCCTCCATTTCCACGGTCACATCTCCCTTCGACAACAGCTCTTTCAAGGCCTCTGCGGACGAATTGTCCGATAAAGTGGCGGTAAATGTCTTGCCGCCCTTGATTGTCAGTCTGATTGAATTTGTTTCCATCTTTTTATGGCTTTCATTTGATTGTCCGAATATCGGCAACGCTATTAACACGTATGTCAGTAGCGGAATGATTCTTACAACTCTCATAGGATGGACTTGATAAACTTTGCGGGAACACCGCCCACAACCGTGCCGGCCGGAACGTCCTTTGTCACTACGGCCCCGGCGGCCACTACGGCATTGTCGCCCACGGTGACTCCTTGCAGGATCGTGGCGTTCGAACCGACCCAGACGTTCCGCCCCAACGTGATGGGGGCCGGGCGGGTCGATGCACGCTCCTGCGGCGCAAGGCCGTGGTTGAGCGTGGCGAACACCACATTATGGCCGATCTGGCAGCCGTCGCCGAGCGTCACTCCGCCATGGTCCTGAAAGTGGCAGCAGGCGTTGATGAACACGCCTTCGCCCACGTGTATGTTCCTGCCGAAGTCTGTGTAGAACGGGGGGAAGACACGCAGCGTGCGGGGCACCTGGTAGCCGAAGAGTTCGGATAGTATGGAGCGGACTTCGGCCGGTGTGTGGTAAGCTGCGTTCAGCCGGAACGTGATGCGCCGCGCCTCGTTGCTCATGTCGTCCATCAGCTGATGGATTTCGGGTGTGTCGAGCGGGCGGCGCGCCTTTACTATTTCCAAAAATTCACTTAACGTCATCTCTCTCTGTTTTTTATCTGACAGCAGAGGGGCTCCCCTGCCTTAATCACTGGCGTGAACCTTGTCTTTTAGTATCCTGAAAGCAGGGGGAGGAGCCGTATGTTCCCCTCCCCTGCGGATCGCTACTATTTATAGGACTCCTCATAGACGCGGACGATGTCTTGGTCCGACATCTGGACGCGGTCGCTGGTGAACATCACGCCCATCACCTCGCGGGTGTTGCGCATCAAGGTCTCGAACTCGTCGGGAGTAATGCCATAGTCGGACATCTTCAAGTCGGCAACGCCGCACGCCTCTTGCAGACGGGTGAGGGCGGTCAGGAAGTCTTCGGGTCTTGTGGCTTCCGGCATACCCATCGCCTGGGCCATGCGGATGAAGCGGTCGTCGCAGGCATGGTGGTCGATGAAGTATTTGTAATAGGCACGACTGACCATGATTAGGCCGGCGCCGTGAGGCAGGTTGGGATGATAGGCGGAAAGGGCATGTTCCAATGCGTGCTCGCTGGTGATGAGCGTCAGGCACATCACGCCGCCCGACAGCGTGTTGCCGAAAGCCACGTGGGTGCGGGCTTCCAAGTCATTGCCGTCCCTGACGGCGCGGGGCAGGTATTCGGCAATGTGGCGGATGGCTTCGAGGGCATACATGTCGCTCATCAGGTTGGCGCCCTTGGCGATGTAGCCTTCCGTGCTGTGGAACAGGGCGTCGAAACCTTGATAGGCGGTGAATGCCGGCGGCACGCTTTTCATCAGTTCCGCATCGACGATGGAGAGGACGGGGAACAGGGAGGCATCGCCCACGAAGGCTTTTTCATGCGTGTCCTCTTTCGTGATGACGCCGGAGCTGTCCGTTTCCGACCCCGTGCCAGCCGTGGTGGTGATGGCAATGATGGGCAACGGCTTTACGGCAATAGGCTGTCCTTTTCCCGAACCGATGGGCACGTAATCCCACAGTTCGCCTTCATTCGTAGCCATGACCGCAATGGCTTTCGCACAATCCATTACGCTCCCTCCGCCAAGAGCCACGAGGAAGTCGCAACCATTGTCGCGTGCGGCCTTTGCGCCGGCATTGACGTTGCCAACCGTGGGGTTCGGCATCACGCCGTCGAACACGGCCGTCTCCACGCCGGCCTTGTGCAACTGCGCTTCCGTGCGGGCCAAGTAACCATTGGCACGGGTCGATTTCCCGTTGGAGATGACGATGAGGGCACGCCGTCCCGGCATGGGTTGTTCACTCAGTTTGTCCAGCATTCCTGCGCCGAACATCACGCGGGTAGGAATGTACATGTCGTAAATAAGATTCGTTTCCATACTGTGTGTTTATTGTTGTACGTACAAGCAACTATTAACGAAATATCCTGAGCATGACCGCTTTCAGAGTTTAGCTTATTTTATAGAATTAGAAAAAAATTGCGTAGTGAGTTGGAAGTTGATGCAGATAAATATATAGCTAAGTGGAAACCTATAAAGGAACTCCGTGAACGTCGTGCTTCTGCTCTTTCGACTTTGGAAATCCCGGAGATAGATTTGCAAACGTACATCTCAAACGTTAAAGAACGTAATAAGCAAATAGAGTTACGAAGAAAATTATAGTTTTGTGGCATGGATTTAGAAACGTCAAAGTTTTGGTGGAAAAAGTTAAAACTAACTTGTTTTGGTTGCTTAACTTTGTATATTGCTTTCATTTTGATAGCAGTTGCAATTGCTTTGTGGGCATAATCATGTCATAAACATAATACACATTAGTTTTCTGCTCAACGCATCAAAGATAGCGAAAAGCGATAAAGCGGGCAAAGAAAGCCCCTGCTTTCTGTTTATTCAGCCAAGCCACATCTAATGTTGGCATAAACGAGTATGGCGAGGCACCGCCACACCCGTTCACATCATCCCACGCTCCATATACATGCTGCTCACGCTCCCTCACCGCCTGCCCCAGAGGCGGCGCCACTCGCGTTTGATGCGGCGGACGGCCTTGGCGCGGAAAGAGTTGGTGCGGCGGTAGTAGCGGGCGAT
>UMBE01071586.1_pt1 | contig 10657 bp, 10 predicted proteins | sample 1963881 | NCBI WGS metagenome assembly UMBE01 (sample SAMEA4835933, study PRJEB28245) | human gut metagenome | biome: gut microbiome; material: fecal sample | place: Denmark | collected 2008 | reverse complement strand
AAATATAATGGTTTAATTATATTTATATAAAAGATTTAAGGTGATAACAAATGAATTGTGTAAATGATTTAAAAGAAAAAATACTAAATGGTTATAGAATTAATAAACAGGAAGCTTTAGATTTAGTGAAAGCTCCATTAGATGAATTATCTACAGCCGCTAATGAGATAAGAAAACATTTTTGCGGTGATGATTTTGATATTTGCACCATTATTAATGGAAAATCTGGTAGATGTTCCGAGGATTGTAAATATTGTGCACAGTCAGCTCATTATACTACAAAAATAGAAACTTATCCATTATTAAATACGAAGCCTATTCTAGAAGAAGCACAGTATAATCATAGCAAAGGTGTAGCACGTTATGCAGTAGTAACTTCAGGCAAGAGATTAAGTGATGAAGAAATAGATAAATTGGCAAATTCTTTAGATGAAGTACATAAAAAATGCAAAATAAAATTATGTGTTTCTGGTGGTTTATTAAATGAAGCTCAATTTAAAAAATTAAATGATGTGGGGGTAGAAAGAATTCATAATAATTTAGAAACCTCAAAAAATCATTTTGATAAAGTTTGTACTACGCACACTTTTGAAGATAAGGTAGAAGCAATAAAAGCAGCGCAAAGAGCAGGTATGAGTGTTTGTAGTGGTGGTATCATGGGAATAGGTGAAACCATGGAAGATAGAATAGATATGGCTTTAGAAATACGAAATTTAAATGTAAATTCTGTGCCTATAAATCGTCTAAATCCTATACCAGGAACACCATACGAACATAATGAGCCACTTACTGATGAAGATATGCAAAGAATAGTAGCTATTTATCGTTTTATTTTACCAGATTTATTTATTCGTCTAGCTGGTGGCAGAGGATTATTTACAGATAAAGGTAAAGCTTGTTTGCAGTCAGGTGCCAATGCTGTTATTTCTGGTGATATGCTTACAACAAGTGGCATTTCTATTGATACAGATATGAAGATGATACAAGAATTAGGTTTTAAAATAGTATAATCACTTTAAAAATATATAGGGCAATTAAATTTGCCCTATATATAAAAAATATTATACAATAAAAATTTTTTATGTTATAATATTAACCAGACTAAATTGTATAAATAATCTATTATTTCAGAACAGGTATTTAGTATGATGTATACAAAATGAAAGGAGTTTTTGTATGGAAATTTTAGGATTTATAGTTCTTATTGCCTGTCTTGTTATTGGTGTTCGTTTTGGCGGCTTAGGATTAGCTGCTGTATCCGGTATTGGTTTGACATTCTTTGTATTTGTTGTTGGTTTAGTACCAGGAAAACCACCAATTGATGTAATGCTCACAATTATGGCGGTAGTTACTTGTTCAGGATTTTTGCAAGCTTCAAAAGGGCTCGATGTAATGCTAAAATATGCTGAAAAATTATTGCGTAAAAACCCAAAACAAATAACTGTACTTGCTCCAATTACTACATGGTTTTTAACTGTTCTTTGCGGTACTGGTCACGTAGTATATACTATGTTCCCAATTATTTATGATATTGCTATCAAACAAAATATCAGACCAGAAAGACCAATGGCAGCAGCATCTGTTGCTTCTCAGATGGGGATTTGTGCTTCTCCTGCTTCAGTAGCTGTAGTATCCATGGTGGCAATGCTTGCAGGAACAACTCATCCATTAGGTGTGGTACAAATTTTAATGGTTTCTATTCCAGCTACATTCTGCGGTGTTTTAGTAACAGGCTTATGGAGCTTAAAAAGAGGTAAAGATTTAGCAAAAGATGAAATTTTCCAAGCTAAATTAAGAGATCCAGAACAAAGAGCTTATATCTATGAAGAACAAGCTCAAAATAATGCTGAAGTAAAATTACCACCTAGTGCTTATAAAGCTACATTTATCTTTTTATTAGGTATCGTTGTAATCGCTTTATTTGGTAGTTTCCCAAAAGAATTATTACCACTTGTACCAAATGCTAAAGGTGCATGGGTACCACTTTCTATGACACCAACAATTCAGCTTTGTATGTTGGTTATTGCAGCGCTTATTTTACTTATTTGCAAAGTTAAAGTTAGTGATGTAACAAATGGTTCTGTTTTTAAATCAGGTATGGTAGCTATTGTTTCTGTATATGGTGTAGCATGGATGGCAGAAACTTATTTCGGTGCATATTTACCAGAATTCAAAGAAACATTGGGACAGATTGTTTTAGATTATCCTTGGACGTATGCAATTGTTTTATTCTTAATATCTAAATTGGTAAATTCTCAGGCAGCAGCATTAGCTATTGTAGTGCCTATGGCATTAAGTGTAGGTGTTGACCCACTTATTATCATTTCATTTATTTCTGCTTGCTATGGTTATTTCTTCTTACCAACTTATCCATCAGACTTGGCTTGCATTGGTTTTGACCGTTCTGGAACAACAAGAATTGGTAGATTTGTAATCAATCATAGCTTTATCATTCCAGGTTTTATTGGTATCACAGTTGGTTGTTGTGTAGGTTATGTAATAACACATCTTTTATATTGATAATTTAATTAATGAAATAAAAAATCCTAGAGTTTATGCTCTAGGATTTTTTGATTATAAATTTTATTGACTATAATTTTAAATGATATTAATATATAAGCTATATTTTGATAAATATAAATAAAGATTGGAGGGTTTTATGTGACCAATTTAATAAAAATATTACAAGAACAAAAAGATTTTTCTGAAACAGAAATAATGATTGCAACATATTTATTAGCAAATTTTAGGAAATTAGCTGGAATGTCAACTAGACAATTGGGTAAAAATACGTATACAAATTCAGCTGCTATTGTGCGTTTTAGTCAAAAATTAGGTTTTAGTGGATATACAGAATTTAGAGTTCAATTTTTAGCTGAAATGATGCAATATATCAATCATCCAAAAGGTGAAGAACTTGTTGTATCATCTAAAGATAGTATACATTCATTGATTGATAAAGTAACAGCTATTGAAATTGATACACTAAAAGAAACAAGGAACATGCTTAATCCAGAAGATTTTTTAAAAGCTTTAAATCTTTTTATAAAATCTAAACATATTGATTTTTATGCTATGGATAATAATTTAGATATAGCAAGAATTGCTTCAGCTGGTTTTATCATGGCTAATAAATGCTCAAGTGTACATTCTCCAATGACTATGCAATATTTACAGGCAACTAGTGCTTCAAAAGATCATTTGGGATTTATCATAAGTCGTACAGGGAATAATCGTATGTTATTAGATATTGCTCGTTTATTAAAACTACGAGGAATTTCCTTTATTTTGATTACAGCATCACCTAAGTCAGAAATAGCTAGTTTAGCAGATGTAGTTTTTTCTGTAGCAAGTGTGAAGCAAATGGAAGAATTAGGACCTAGAGTTTTTCTTTTAGGTGCAAAATATGTTACAGACATAATGTTTACCATGCTTATGACGCGTTTAGATTATCATGATTCGCAACAAAAAGAACAATGGTTAAATAAACATTTTCGTTATTAAGATGAAAATAAAAACTGCTTATTTTGATGTAGATAACATTTAAAATAAGCAGTTTTTATTGTATTTTGATTATTTTCAAACAATTCGTATCATTGCTACAAGTGAAAAAAGGTTTTTTTATATGATATTGTATCATTGTTTCGTATTAGCCAATATCTATTGAAATAGTATTTTGTTAATGATATATTAAAATCGCCTTAAGGAAAATTCAAAAAATTATGTATAAGAAAGGGAGAGAATTCTAAATGGATAAACAAAAACTTTTTGATAGCTTTATCGAAGTTATGAGCAAGTTTGCACAAATACGTGCTGTAGTAGCATTACGTGATGGTTTTATTATGACTACACCATTTACTATTTGTGGTTCAGTATTTTTGTTGATTGCAAACTTACCAATTCCTGGATATGGAGAATTTATGGCATCCATATTTGGTAATGATTGGACAGCACCATTTAATGCTGTAGCGGGTGGTACATTTAATGTATTAGCTTTAATTGTTGTAGTCGCAATTACATACAAATTTGTAGGCAATGAAGGTTGCGATGCTAGTATGGCATCTATATTAGCTTTATCAACATTGTTAATATTAATGCCACCATCATTAGTAACTGAAAATGGTCAATTAGTAGGAGATATTATACCAAAAGCTTGGGTTGGTAGTAATGGTGTTATAACAGCAATTATTATAGCTTTTTTTGTATCATATGTTTTCTGTTATTGTGAAAAAAATAATGACAGATAATAAACTTAGCTATTTCTACAGCAATATATTTTCCATTTGTACGAGCACAAGATAAAGCATTATTAAAAGAAGAACAAGGTGAAAAAGAAGAATAATTATTAAATTATTTTTTGAGAGATTGTATATTAGAGAGAATTAATTTTGGGGGCGAATGTATTGATGCTATTAAAGAAAAATAAAGCGTTAGCTATTTCTATGGGAATATTTTTAGGATTAACAGGTACATCTTTTGCGCAATCAACATCTGATACAGATAAAGTTTCTTCAGAAAATAAAGTTAGTGTTACTGATAATGAAAATATAAATGCAAATGTAAATAGTTTTAGTGATGTTCCTCAAGGTCATTGGGCTTATGAAGCACTTGATTATTTAGCTCAACATGGTGTCATTGAAGGTTATAAAGATGGAACATTTCAGGGAAATCGAACAATGACACGTTATGAAATGGCAAGTATAGTGGCTAATGCTATGAAATCAGATAAAGGAGATATAGGAGATAAAGCTGTATTAAATCAATTAAAAGAAGAATTTAGCGAAGATTTGAAGCAAATGCAATCACAAATTGATAAAAATACATCTGATATTTCCAAATTAAAAGAAGACGCAGAACGTTTTAAAATTAGTGGTTTTGGTAGAGTATCTTGGGATAATGACAATATCAAAGGTTATAGTGACCAAAATGATAATAATCGTTTTTATCTTGATTTAAAAGGTAAATTTAAAGTTAATGATGATTGGAATTTTAATTTTGAAAGCGAAACAAATCAACGTTATGCTCGATATGTAACATCCGCTGGTGAGGTAAAATATCATGAAGGTCATGATGATTCTGACGGTGTAATTCAGCGTGTTTGGGCAGAAGGTAATATTGATAAATTGCATGTTGATGTAGGTCGTAGATGGCGCGGTTTAGGTTTTCAAAATGTATTATTGGGTAATGAAACAGACGGTATCGTGCTTGATTATCCTTTAGATAATAACGGTTTAAAAGCATTAGCATTTTATCAAAAACCAACTGATGCAGGTTATGATTTTGCTATGTACGGATTAGGCGTACAAGGTCCTGTTTCTGATAATTTACAAATTAATTTAGCATATGCCCAACTAGATATTGATAAAAATGAATCTCCAGGATATGACCCATATAATGGAAATAAACCATTAGCAAATACTTTTGGTTCACATGGATTGGTATTGAGTGCAATGTGGAATCCGATGAAAAATATCACACTTATCGGGGATTATGTACGCACTAATGCGGAAACGCAGCATGTAACTGAATATGTCGGCGACCGCGTAAACAATTTTGATATTGACGAAAATACAAGTAAATCAATCCGTTTGAATTACCGTTGGACAAATCTCAACGACCCAGGTTCTTTCCAACTTTATACACGTTGGTTTGACTATGGTCGTCATGGAAATATTATGGGCGATGAAGAATGGGGCTTATTGAAACCAGGCTCTAAAGGATGGGTATTTGGTTTTAAATACGTTCCGGCTAAGAATGTAGAATGGGAAACAATGTATGAAATTGCCGATGCGTATGACGGTACTTACGGAAAACAGAATGAACAGTATAAACGTCATTTACTTCGTACCCAAGTGGATTTCCACTTCTAAAAATAAATAACAAAATTAAAGGAGTTAATTTATCATGAAAAAAATCGTTTTATTATGTGCATCTGGTATGTCTACAAGTATGTTAGTAAAAAAAATGCAGGAAGCAGCAAAAGCTGAAAATTATGATTGTGAAATAGCTGCCTATTCAGCAGCAGAAGCAGTGGAAAAAGCTTCAGATGCTGATGTAGTATTACTTGGTCCACAAATTCGTTTTTCTAAAGACAAAATTGCAAAAGAATTACCAGGTGTACCTGTTGATGCTATTGAAATGCGTATGTATGGTCGTATGGATGGTAAAGGTGCTTTAGCATTTGCTAAAAGTTTAATGAAAGACTAAGGGAGAGTAAGTAATGGAAGGTTTAGAATTAATAGCATTCGAGATTATTTCTTCTGTGGGAACAGCACGTAGTTGTTATATAGAAGCAATTAATGAAGCTAAAAAAGGCAATTATGAAAAAGCAGAAGAATTAATTGTTGAAGGTGAAAAAGTATTTATTGAAGGTCATGATAAACACAATGAATTATTGCAAAAAGAAGCATCTGGTGAAGGTAATGTAGTCAATTTATTGATTTTACATGCAGAAGACCAATTGATGAGTGCAGAAGGTTTTAAAATTATCGCACAAGAATTTATAGATGTTTATCGTAGAATAAACGTAAAATAAGGAGAATAAAAATGGGATTTCCAAAAGGTTTTTTATGGGGTGGCGCAGTAGCTGCCCACCAACTTGAAGGCGGTTGGCAAGAAGGCGGAAAAGGAATTAGCGTAGCTGATGTAATGACTTTGGGTGGACCAAATAAACCTAGAGAAATTACAGATGGTGTTGTTCCAGGAAAGATTTATCCAAATCATGAAGCTATAGATTTTTATCATCGTTATGAAGAAGATATCGCATTGCTTGCTAAAATGGGATTTAAATGTTTTCGTACAAGTATTGCATGGACACGTATCTTTCCTAATGGTGATGAAGTTGAAGCAAACGAAGCTGGTTTAAAATTTTATGATGATCTTTTTGATACACTTCATCGTTATGGAATGGAACCAATTGTTACTTTATCTCATTTTGAAATGCCATATAATTTAGTAACTAAATATGGCGGATGGCGTAATCGTAAATTAGTAGATTTCTTTGTACGTTTTGCAGTTACTGTTTTTAAACGTTATAAAGATAAAGTTAAATATTGGATGACATTTAATGAGATTAACAATCAAAGAGATGTAAATACTGAATTTACAGCATTTACAAATTCAGGTGTACTTTATAAAGATGGTGAAAATAGATATGAGGTTTTATATCAAGTAGCTCATCATGAATTTGTGGCATCTGCATTAGCTGTTATTGAAGGTCATAAAATTAATCCAGATTTTCAAATTGGTTGTATGTTAGCAATGTCTCCAGTATATCCAGCAACTTGTAAACCAATGGACCAAATGGCAGCATTGAAAGAGATGGATCGTACATTTGTTTTCTCAGATGTACAATGCAGAGGACATTATCCAATGTATATATTAAAAGAATGGGAAAATAAAGGTTATAATATTAAAATTGAAAATGGTGATTTTGATATTTTAGAACGTGGAAAAGTAGATTATTTTGCTTTGTCATATTACATGAGTTTTGTCAGTGAATATGATCCTGAAGGTAAAGAACATATGGGGAAAGAAGTTAAAAATCCATATGTAAAAGCTTCTGATTGGGGTTGGCAAATTGACCCAGTTGGATTACGTTATATGTTAAACGTGATTTCTGAACGTTATGAATTACCAATGATGATTGTTGAAAACGGAATTGGTTTACATGAATATCCAGATGAAACAGGTGTAGTGCAAGATGATACACGTATAAAATATTTCTCTGAACATATTGCTGAGATGAAAAAAGCTGTAGATGAAGATGGTGTTACACTCATGGGATATTGTCCTTGGGGACCTATTGACCTCGTATCAGCAAGTACAGGTGAAATGGAAAAAAGATATGGATTTATTTATGTAGATAAAAATAATCAAGGAAAAGGTACATTAAAACGCGTACCGAAAAAATCTTTTTATTGGTATCAAAAAGTAATTAAAACGAATGGCGAAGATTATTCTATTGAATAAGTGAAGGAGTGTAGTTTATGAGTTTAAAGAAAAAAGCTATTGTTAGTACAATGCTTATGGCATTATCCATTACACCAACAGTAATTCCAAATAGTATAGTAACACCATCTATTGTTATGGCAGCACCAGCTAGCGATGTAAAAGCAAGTGAAGCTTTTGAAGTGAATTTCCAAAATGGAATGCCAAAAGGATTTGAGGCTGCTGATGGATGGACAAATGGATATATGTTCAATGTAAATTGGCATAAAGAAAATGTTACATTTGATGGTGGAAACCTTCAATTAATTATTGATAAAGAAAAAAAAGCTGATAAAATACCATATTCTGGTGGAGAGTTTCGTAGTAAAGATTTCTACGGTTATGGAAAATATGAAGTATCAATGAAACCAATAAAAAATGATGGTGTAGTATCTTCTTTCTTCACGTATACTGGTCCATCTGATAATAATCCATGGGATGAAATTGATATAGAATTTTTAGGAAAAGATACAACAAAAGTTCAATTTAATTATTATCGTGATGGAAAAGGTGGACATGAATATTTATATGATTTAGGTTTTGATGCATCTGAAAGTTTCCATACTTATGGCTTTGAATGGCATAAAGATAAAATTATTTGGTTTGTTGATGGTAAAGAAGTATATCGTTTGGAAGGAACAACAATTCCAGTAACAAAATCTAAACTTATGATGAATGCTTGGTGTGGAACAGGTGTAGATGAATGGTTGAATGCATTTGATGATAAAAATTTACCTGTAAAAGCAGAATATCAATGGATAAAATATACTCCATTTACTGAATAAGGAGATATTTGATTATGTATAATAAGAAAAAACTCAGTCAAATTATTTTATCTGGATTAATGGCGGTAAGTTTTTCATCGATATCACTACCTATAGAAGCAGCTGATATGGGGCTACATGTTGACCAAGTAGGATATCTGCCAAATTATTCAAAAGTAGCAATGGTAACTGACTCTAATGATACTACTTTTGAAATAATTGATACAAAAGATAATAAAGTTGTATTTAAAGGAAATTTATCTGAACCTAAATATGATAAAATTTCTGAAGAAACTTTACGTAAAGCCGATTTTTCTTCTTTGAATGTACCAGGAACATATATTTTAAAAGTAGGTAATCGTGAATCATATGATTTCGTAATTGGTGATGATGTCTATGATGTACCTATGGTACAAAGTTGGCGTTCATATACTTTATCAAGAAGTAATACTGCTATAAATGATGATAAAGTTTCTGGACTAAAATTAGAAGGTGGACATAAGCAAGATAAAGAAGCTCGTGTCTATTTCTCTGATAAATTAAATAATAAAGGCGATAAAATAGATGTTAGTGGCGGTTGGTATGATGCAGGAGATTATGGTAAATATATAACAACAGGAGCATTAAGTAGTGCTGAATTATTGTTAGCATATGAAGCAAATCCCGACCATTTCACTAAAGGTCAATTGTTATTTCCAAAAGGCATAGAAAATAATACAAATATGCCAGATGTTTTATCAGAGATAAAATTTGAACTTGACTGGATGGAAAAAATGCAACGTGAAGATGGCAGTACATTCCATAAAGTATCAGGTTTGACTTGGCCAGGATTTGATATTTCTCCAGATACAGATAAGCAAGATAGATATATTTTTAGTACAGCTACTTCTAGTTCAGCTATGTATGGTGCAAGTTTAGCAATAGCTTCACGTGTATATGAACAATATGATAAAGATTATGCTAAAAATTTAAAACAAAATGCTGAAGCTGTTTGGCAATATTTAGAAAAAAATCCTAAACCAATTTATCGTGTTGATGAAGGACAAGAAAATGGTTCAGGCCCATATAATAAAGATACAGATCTTGAAGAACGTTTATGGTTAGCTGCAGAAATGTTTAGAACAACAGGTGATGCTAAGTATGAATCTTATTTGAAGAAAGAGTCTAAACGTTTAACTGATAAACCAAGCTTTTTTACATGGGATGATACTTTAGCTTTAGCACAATTTGCATATGCTAAATCTAATAATGCAGATAAGCAACTTCAAAATAAAGTTATTAATGCTTTAATTAGTTATGCAGACGATATTTGTACAAGTATAAAAACAGATGGTTTTAATTGTTCTTTAAAAGAAAATGAATATACATGGGCTTCAACTAAAAATGCTTTGACTAAAGGTGATATTTTATTAATGGCATATCAAATTGAGCCAAAACAAGAATATTTAGAAGGAGCACTAGCACAAATTCATTATCTTTTTGGAAGAAATTCACTTGATAAGAGTTTTATGACTGGTGTAGGAGATAATCCACCATTACATCCACATAATCGTATCCATGAAAGCACAGGAGCTTATGTTTCAGGTCTTGTTGTCGGTGGACCAAATCATGTTATAGGTGGAGATCCAGACCAAACAGAATACTTGAATAGTGGAAATATTCCTATAGCAAAATCTTATCTTGACGTGGTAGGTTCTTGGTCTACAAATGAATATGCTATAGATTATATTTCATCTGCTGTTTATGCTTTATCTTGGTTTGCACAACCAGATTCAGTTAAGGTTGAAGATTTAAAATATAATAAGTAAATAAAAATTGCTTTCTAATTTAATTATTAGAAAGCAATTTTTTTATGCATATATTTATAAAACAAAAAAAGCTCCGATAAAATCGAAGCTTTAATC
>UMBE01048781.1_pt1 | contig 10716 bp, 9 predicted proteins | sample 1963881 | NCBI WGS metagenome assembly UMBE01 (sample SAMEA4835933, study PRJEB28245) | human gut metagenome | biome: gut microbiome; material: fecal sample | place: Denmark | collected 2008 | reverse complement strand
TGTGGAGGACGGGGGCCGCCCGAACGGGGCGGACGCGGGCCGCGCGGAGGACGGCGTCCCCAGAAGATGGGGTGATACATCACCGTCGGCACGCCCATGCCGGGCATCATGTAGCGGCGGCGATAGCGGCGATAACGCATGCCATCAAGCATGATCCAGAGGACAAAGAATATGATGAGGATCATGATGAACATCACACCGTTGGCCGCCTCGTCCAGCGCCGCCTTGCTCTGCTGATACTGCTGGCTCAGCTCCACATGGAGCGCGGCGCAAAGCGAGCGCACCGCAGCGTCATAATCGCCCTTCTGCACGTTATCCGCCATGCAGGAGGCAACAAAGCTCTGCGAAAGGCCGCTGAGCAGATCATAGAAATCGCCGCTGGCGACCAGATAATAGTCCTGCTGCTGTTTGGCGATGACAAGAATGGCGTCATTTGAGCCAAGCTGCATCGTGTCCGCATAGTCATACGCCGTATTCTCGAGATTATCCGACGACTGCACCGTCACGACGGCCATGATGCTGCCGAACATCTTGTCCCAGTTAGCGTTATAGAGGCTGACCGCCTTTTCGGTCTTGTCCGAAAGGACGTTCGCCTCGTCGCGCACGTACTGCTCGAACGCCGCCGTGGAAAGCGAGGTGTCGACCTTCTCACCGCCCGTCGGCGTGGTGATGGCAGGTGCCTTATGAAGGCCCCACGCACTGGATGCGACGATCGCCAGAATCAGCACGACGATGGCGACGCCGCGTTTTTGAAAGAATTTCATATGCTTCTCCTATCCGGAGCGTCTCAGCTTCTCAGCTCCATGAGCTTCTGCTTCAGCTCACCTTCGATACGGCCGAGCTCGACCTCCGCTTCCTTGCGCTTCTGCGCGCCCTCGCGCTGGATGTTCACGACCTCGTCGAGCGTGGAGACGAGCTGCTCGTTCGTGTGCTGCAGCGTCTCGATATCGACGATGCTGCGCTCGGCTTCCTTTGCCGTGGCGATGGTGCCCATCTTGAGCATGTCGGCGTTCTTCTTGAGAAGCTCGTTCGTCGTCTGCGCCACCGCGCTCTGTGCGGCCGTGGCCTGACGGCTGTGCTCCATGCCGAGCGCGAGCACCATCTGGCTCTTCCAGAGGGGGATGGTATTGACGAGCGAGGACTGGATCTTTTCGACCATCAGCGTGTCGTTGTTCTGGAGAAGTCTCGTCTGCGGGCCCATCTGGAGCGACACCATGCGCGTGAGCTCCAGGTCATGCAGCTTCTTTTCAAAGCGCTCGCACTTCTGCGCGTAGTCGTTGTAGGCCTGCGCATCCTCGGCAAGGCCGCTCGCCTCCGCCTTCTTGCGCAGCTCCTCCAGCTCGCCGGAGCGGACCTCGGCCAGACGCTTTTTGCCCGCGATGATATACATGGTCAGTTCTTTGTAGTACTTGAGGTTCAGCTCATACATCTGGTCGAGCATCGCGATGTCCTTCATCAGCGTGACCTGATGCTTTTCAAGCTCAGAAACAATGCGGTTCACGCTCGTCTCGGCCTTGCCGTACTGCGCGCGCATCAGCTCGAGCTTGTCCTTCTGCTTGCGGAACAGGCCTGCGAAGCCCTTCTTCTCCTCCTGACCGAAACCCTTGACCTCGACGACGAGGTTCGAGAGCGTCTCGCCCACCTCGCCAAGATCCTTGTTGCGCACGGAGGACAGTGCATTTTCCGAGAATGTCGCAACGCTCTTCTGCGCGGCCACGCCGTAGTTGAGCACGAGGTTCGTATCCGTGATGTCGATCTTTTTCGCAAAATCGTCGACGGCTTTCTTCTCCTGCTCGGTGAGCATGCTCTCATCGACCTTGACAGGCTCGACTTCCTTTTTCTCCGCCTCGGGCGCCGTGGGCGCTTCGGGCGTGAGCGTCAGCTCAGGGACGGCCTCCTGCGCCGCTTCGGTGGGGTTCAGGGTCAGCTCGGGCATCATGTTGTCGCTCATATCATTTCTCCTCCGTATTTTGGCTTTGAGTTTGTTCTTTTTCGTGCTTTTTGATGCGCTGGATGCGGCGCAGGCACAGCAGCGTGGCCAACGCCCAGATCAGCGCAGAATAGTAAAGCGTATCCCTGTGCAGATGCAGCGCGCCGATGATGCTTGTCACACACATGATGGCAAAGATTGCACAGAAGATCGGGTCGAGCCACACGCCCTTGAGGCGCTTCATGATCCATGCGTTCACCTTGGCGTTGAACGCCATCACTTTCTTTCGCATCGCTTACTCCTTTATAGCTCGAGCTTGATGTCGTCCTGCGAGGCCGTCGCCGTGCCGGACTCGGCATGCAGCTCGCCAGTATCCTCGCTCAGGCCCTCGCGCTTCATCATGTTCTCAAGCACCGTGATATCGGCGGAAATATCCATCGCCTCGCTGCCGAAGAGCATATCGAGCTGCTTTTCAAAGGCGGCGACGATGGTACTCATCATGCTCTCCACACGCTGCATGGTCGCGTCGATGTTCTCGCCGCTCACGCCCTGCGCGCCCATGCGGTCATAGGCGTTCAAGAGCTTGAGGGTCGTGGGCAGGTAGTAGTCCATGAACTTGCGGATCTGCGGCAGCTTCGACGGGTCGGATTTGACCTGCGCGAAAATTTTCGCGCTCAGGTCCTCGAGCCGGTCGATGTCGGCGGAGATCTTCTCATCCTTGATGGACGTGTTGAGCCGCTTCATCTCGGAGATGGCAAGATTGCCGTCCTTGATCATCTTGTCGAGCTCGGGGTTGCCGGTGCTCTCTTCCTTTTTCGGCGGGTCAGGCACAGTGACCTCCACAGTGCCGCACACGGCGTTCATAATGAAGAACACCACCCCCGACACGACCGCCACAAAGAGGAAATGCGGTACGCGGTAGAGCGGGAACAGCAGCGCATAAATGACCCATGTTCCCGCCGCGGCGTAATACGGTACGGTGGATCTGCGTTTGACAGTTGCCAAGACGATCCCCTCCTGTTTTCATAAATATTTTGACTGATATATGATATCACATCGCATCAGCGCGGTCAAGCAAAGCAAGCACTTGAAACATTGCAATATCGCACTTTTTACAAAAGAAGGCGGCGTCCGGTCCAGGACGCCGCCTTCTTGCAAAATACTGCGTTTTTCTTATTCGTTTCGGATGGCTTCGAGCGCCGAGATCTTGACCGCCTTGTTCGCAGGCTGATAGCCGGACACCAGTCCGACCAGCACCGAGAACACCAGCGCGAAAATCACAAGCTCCGGCTTGATGACGGACGTGCGCACCACGCCTTCGCCGCCGATGAGCGCCTGCTTGACAAGCTCCCACGTGACGCCCCCGCCGCCGAACGCGCCGAACGAGAACAGATTGATGATGACGGATATGATGAAGCTGAAAATAAGCCCCAAAATGCCGCCGAGAAGGCCGATGCTGCCCGCCTCCATGAGGAACATCGCGCGGATATCGCGCACATAGCAGCCGAGCGCCTTCATAATGCCGATCTCCTTCGTGCGCTCGGAGATGGACATGATCATCGTGTTCGTGATGCCGATGGCCGCGACCAGAAGCGAGATCGCACCGAGGCCGCCGAGCATCAACTCGATCTGGCGGGTCTGCTTGTTGAGCTCGTCGCGCATGCTCTGCATAGAATACGTGCTGTAGCCTAAATCCTTGATGGACTGCTCCACATCCGACACGGCGTCGAGGCTCTCAGCCTTGACGTTGATGCTTGAATACTCGAACTTCGTGTCGGTCTTGCCGGTCAGGTCTTGAATAAGAGCTTTGAGCGCATTGATGTCCATCATCACGCCGTCGCTCGTCTCATAGCCCTTGCCTTGATCCTCCTTCATCACACCGACGACCTTGAGCTCAACCTCATAGGGGGTAGGTTCGGTGCCTGTACCGTCGTCATACGGTGTGAGTACCATGGTGATGCTCGTCTTGAGCGGGTCGAAAAACGGGTCGGGAACATTTTCGGTATCAATATTTCCGTTCTCATCCCAGACGTAACGGCTCACATAGTTTCGCCCGTCCGGCATCAGCGTATCGAAGAAGTTATAGGCAAAATACTGGCCCACGACCACCTCGTCGCTGTTTTCAGGATACCGCCCGTCCACCAGCTCAAAGCCCATGTCCTCAAGGGCGCTCGAGTCAATGCCGACAAAATTGACATAGTCGGCTGTGTAGCGGCCGTTGACGCCCGCTTTGAAGCCTACATTATATCCGTCGAGACTTGCCTTGGGCATGACGGCCTGCACGCCCGCGATCTCGTGGAAGCTCTCCACCGCCTTGTCGTCAAGCTTGCTCTCCGTCTGCGTGCCGGTGCTCTGGTTGTAGCCGCGGTAGACCTCGATGATGGAGAGGTCGCCCATATTTTTGAGCATCTGGTCGTACGACTCCTGCATGCCCGCGCCGATGGAGACCATCACGATGATGGACGTGCAGCCGATGAACACGCCCAGCACCGTCAGGATCGTGCGTCCTTTGCGCCGTGACAGGCTGTCAAAGCACATCTTGAAGATGTCTGCGAATCTCATTTTTTCTGCTCCTCAGCACCCGTGGCCGCAGTCTCCTTGTTTTCAGCCGCCGCGGCTTCCGCTGCCTCCTGCTTCTCCTCGGCGAGCTCCTCTTCGTCCCACTTGTCCCACAGCGCCTGCTCGGCCTTCTGCTTGGCCTTCTTCTTGCGGGCGCGGAGCACGATCAGGGCAATGATGGCAATAACGACGAGCGCGATGATGACGTACTTCCACGGGAAGGTGCTCGTCGGCTCGGGGTCGATCATGCCGGGGTCGTCCATGCCGGGGTCGGCCGGCTCGTAGGCCATGGCCTCGACCGTCGCTTCAAAGACGCGCTCTTTCGTGTTGCCGTTGGAATCCTCGTAGGTGATGACGATCTTGACCTGATTCTCGCCCTCCAGCTGCGGGGTCACGGCAAAGGCGATGGTGCCGTTCTTGCCGCCGTCGATCGTGCCGACGCGCTGATAAGGCGTGGGGGAATCAATGTCACCGGAGATGGTCGCCTCAACGTTGTTGATGGCGCTCTTGCCCTTGTTGACATAGTCGATGGTCAGGCTCGTCTCCTCGCCGACGTAGCCGGTGTAGGAGGTCTTGGGCTCGCTGAGCTCAAAGCGGTCGGGCTGGTAGAGGGGCACGCTCAGCGACAGCGTGGCGTTTCCCGACTTTCTTGCGTTCTGGTCAACATATTCATAGGTCACGTCGATCTTGACGTCCTGCGCGCTGGCGCTGATGAGCTGCGCGGCCTTCATCGGCACGGTGACGGTCTTGCTGCCGCTCGCGGCGACAGATTCAAAGTAGAACGTGTTCGTCGAGCCGTTGAGCATCAGGTCCTGACCGCCGGTGACGGTGACCATGACGTTTTCGATCTTGATGGTCTTGCTGGTGTTCGTGAACGAGAAGCTCAGGTTCGTGCTTGAGCCTGCCGCGACGGACGAACCGCCATAGTTGTACTTCGAGAGAATGACGATGGGCGTGGGGCTCGCAATGGTCTCCTCGTCCTTCGTATCCTTGGTAACGGTGGAGAGAACGTTCACGCTGCCGCTGGCGCTGCCGCCGGTGAGCTGCGTGCCGTTGTCATAGTAGAACGACAGCGTGGCGTCAATCGTCTGCATCTGGGATTCGATCTTGTCGGGCGCCTTGACCGTCACAGTGACGGCCGTGTCGCGGCCCGCGCGGATATCGTCGAGCATGTAGTCCTGGCTGCCCATGATGAGAAGCGATCCGGAGGATTTGAGCGTCAGGATGGGGTCGCGCATGGCGGTCGTGCCGGCGTTCTGGATGTAAACGGTGATGGTCTTCGTCTGGCCCGCGGCGATGGCCGTGGACATACCGTCAGAGTTGAAAACGGCGCGCGGCTCGGGAATCACTTCCGGCGTCGGCTCGGGAGCGGGCGCCGGCTCGGTGTAGGGCACGCACTCGCGCACCGGAACGGTGTTGCCGTCCTGATAGCCGCCGCCGTTGCCTTCATAATAAATTGTAAAGGCAAGCTGCTTGCCGCTGTCGCCGGTGTAGGTCAGGCCGGTGAACGTAACGGTATATTCGCCGTTCTGTCCGCTTGCAACAGCGCTCGTGCCGTCCTGAAAGCTGTCAAGGCCGCGCACGACGCGGATCGAATCGTTGCTGCCGTCCGTGCGGGATAAGTAGACCGTGATGTCCACCGTATCGCCGGTGTAAATGCTGCTTCTGCTGGCCCGGTAGCCGGTGATCAGAAAGCTGGTTCCCGTCCGTGCCGCCGTGCCTTCGCCCGTCACTTTGGCGACATTCACAGGCAGCAGCGCTGCGCACAGCACAAGGGCAAGGCAGAGCGAGAGCAGGGATCTTGAGATGCGTTTCATGTTCGATTTCCTCCGTTATTCGATGTAGGGTGCGGCGTCGATCTCCGCCTTGACCTGATTTTCTACGTTGCTGACGATCCTGCCGTCGATGAGCGTGACGATGCGGTCGGCATACTCGGTCATCTCCGGATCGTGGGAGACGAGCACGATCGTCTGGTGGAAGCGCTTGGCAAAGCCGCGGATCATGTGCATGACCTCTTTCGTCGTCTTCGAGTCGAGGTTGCCGGTCGGCTCGTCGGCGAACACGACCTCGGGGCGCGTGACGAACGCGCGTGCAATGCCCACGCGCTGCTGCTGTCCGCCGGACATCTGGTTCGGAAAGTGGTCCATGCGGTCCTTCAGTCCCACGCGGCAGAGCATTTTCTTCGCCTCCAGCAGCCGCACATCCGGGTCGATGCCCTTGAACATCAGCGGCATGGCCACGTTTTCCGCCGCCGTCAGCTCCGGCAGCAGGTTGTAGGACTGGAAGACGAAGCCGATGTGCTTCTGCCGGAAGGCGGCGAGCTGATTTTCGTTGAGCAGTGAGATCGGCACGCCGCCGATGCGCACCACGCCGCGCGTGGGCTTTTCGAGTCCCGCTAACTGGTTGAGCAGCGTCGATTTGCCGCTGCCGGACGTGCCGAAAATACAGCACACCTCGCCCCGCGGGATGTCGAGGTCAATATTGTGCAGTGCGACCACGTGCTCCTGCCCCATCATGTAGACCTTTCGGAGCTTTCGCACCGAAATGACGGGCTTCTGGTCATTTGCCATCGCAGTTTCTCCTCAATTTTAATCTTGGGTTCATTATAATCTCATCTTATGAGGAAGTCGTTACAATCAGGCGCGATTTGGTTACAAATTATTTAAGAGTTCCTTAATTCTCGCACCGAGCCTCTTTCCTGTATTATTTAGACGGAATTTATCGAAAAATGTTTCATCCTTTTTGAAAAAAACGGCGGACTTTTTTGAAGTCCGCCGTTTTTTAAGTTCATGCCGTTTTAGTTCAGCGGCACGTCGGGCACGACGTAGACCGTCATCTCTTCGCCATTTGTGTCGATGGACACGGTGTCGTCGATGGGTTGCGTCAGCGCCGCGTCCGCATAGAGAAGATTGCCGGTGCTGCTCACAAACGTGACATAAGTGCCGCGCTTGATGGAGATCTCCTGCGTCTCCTCGTCCGCCGCGCCGGGGTTATAAACAAGCGTCAGCGCGCAGACCTCATCGCTGTTGAAGGCCTCGGCCGCCAGCTCCTTGTCCGGCAGATAGGACTCGCCATAGCTCCAATCATAGAGCGTCGTGCCGAGGACGGATGCCTCACCGCTCTCATCCTTGCTGTAATCTGTCACGGATTTGGCAAGAAGCTCGCCCGTCGCGGGGTCGACATAGTAGAGGGTCGTGAAGTAGTAGTCCGGCATGTCGTTGTAGGTCGTGGTGGTCGAGATCACCACCGCGCCGTCCTGCTCGCTCTGATCGTCGATGGTCTCGACCGAGCCGTCGTCCTGCAATTCGCCGCAGGCGGGCAGCATCGCCTGAATGTAGCTCTCATACTCGCCGCTCGGGTAGCAGTTCATATTCAGGTGCCCGTCGCTTTCCATTTTGCTGAGATACACGCCGTTTCCCTCGATCGACAGGCAGGCCTGAGCGAAGAATTCATCCTCACCCACGGGGCTGTCGGCGGTGTAGCTGTAGTGCGAGGCCAGCAGCAGGTTTCCCTTATCATCGCGCGTATACTGCACCTTGGCTGTGTAGGTCTCTTTGCTGTCCTGGTCGGTGCCCTGAATGCTCACGGTCACGGCCTCGTGATTTTCAAGCAGCTTTTCGGGAATGTTGTCCACGCGCACCTGCTCAAGCGTGATCTCCTTGGGCTCGTCAGTATTGCTGTCGTTGTTGTTCGTATCTCCGCCCTGCGTGCCGCAGCCGGCAAGAAGTGCCGCGACGCAAAGCGCGGCAATACCAGTTTTCTTCCAGTTTTTCACCTTGGTTTCCTCCTTATTTGGGTGCGGACTTACGCCCGCGTTTCAAATTCTTTTTAACGGTTTTCTTCCAGCGGCACGATATAGACCGTTGCACTCTCGCCGCTCGTGTCGACGCCGTCGTAGAAGTCGATGGGCTTGGTCAGCTCCCTGTCCGCATAAAGCGCGAGATCCGCACTGTCGAGGAAGAGGATGCGCGTGCCATGCGCCACGCGGATCTCGCTGACGCTCCAGCCGTTCTCCCCAACGTCCCAGCCCTTCTCCGAGCCCGGCGCGGGATAGAAGTACGTCAGATCGCAGACGTCCTCCATGCTGTCCGTCGAAAACAGGACCTCGTTCAGCAGATTGCGCCCTGCTTTATAAGGCTCGTCGTAGCTCCAGCGGTAAAGCCTTATTCCCTGCTTGGATACCGCGCCATTTTCATCTTCATGGTAGTCGGTCACCGACATCTCAAGCAGTTCACTCGTTGCGGGGTCAACGCGGTAGCACGTGGTGTAATAATAGCCGCTGGAATCCAGATAGCGCGTGGTGACGGAAAGCAGGATCGCGCCGTCCTCTTCACTGCATCCGTCAATCGTCTGCTCTGCATTCTCTCCGGATGTGGGGCATTGGGGCATCATGTCAAGAATATATTGCTTGTCATCGTGTCTAAAGTGAATACTCAGGCTTGCAGCATCGTCGCTCGCCCTGCGCTCGGCATACATTTTTTCGTTTGCTTCGCCCCACACTTCATCCTCGCCTGCGTCGCTGTTCTCGGTATACTGATAGTGATACCAGGCCAGCACCTCATCCACAACGTAGGTGTACTGGAACTTCGCCGTATCGATCACGGCGTCATTCTGACTGCTCTCCTGCACGGTCACGGTCACAGCGTCGTGCTTTTCGAGCAGGGATCGCGGATCATTCGCGGCACGGATCTGCTCGAGCGTGATCTGCTGCGGTTCATCGGTGCTGTCGTCGTTGCTTACGTTGCCGCTCTGCACTCCGCAGCCCACAAGTAAGCTCGCAGCGCATAAAGCGATGGTGGCTTCTCTCTTCCAGCTTTTCATGGTGTGCTCTCCTCTCTCATCTCCCGTCAGTCTTGATCGCCGCTTTTCACATAGACGGTCGTGCTGCCGCCGTCCGGCCACTCGATCTCAGGGGTTTGATACTCCTGCGTCATGGCGGCGTCGTAGTAAAGCATGACGCCCTTACCACTCTCTGGGGAAAAGTACGCTGCGCTCGGCACGGTAAAGTGCTGCTCGTGCTCCTGCGCGGTGCCCGGGTCCCACGCGAGCGTGATTTCATGCTTGGGAACATCGTCCGACAGCATCAGCGCGTAGAGGTCTTCCTCCGGTTCATAAGGGCGATCATAGCTGAACGTATAGCTTCCCGTGGCAAAGCAGGTGTCTTTTCCCTGCAAGTCTTTTCTGTGCCGCTCCGACTTGATCGATATCAGGTCATCGGAGGTTGGATCGACATAGAGCCATCGCAGCGAGTAGTCAGTGTCATCGTCGGTGATATAATGTTTGATCGGAAACACGAGCTGGCCGTCCTGCTCATACGGCTCTTCGGCCTCCACCGTGATACCGTCACCGGCCACGGGCAAAAACGGTTCCCGCGCGGTACTTTCTTCGTACCACTCATCCGTTCCGCAGGCGATCACACTGGCAATTCGAGCGCTGCCGTCATCATTTGTTCCAGCGATAATGCACATACCGTCCGGCACTTCATCCAGGCAGACATTCACGCTATAAATATCGTCTGCGCCGTACTCATCATAATACCAGCCGTGGCTCCAGCTTTGCAGCCGGCCTTCTTCGTCGCGCGTGTACTGGTCAGTGCTCTTGACGTCCTGACCGCCGTTGCTGCTGTCTGTGCTCTCCCGTACAATAGTCACCACCTTGTGCCGTTCAAGCAGCGCGGAGATCTTATTTCTCTCACAGATGTCTTCGTAGGTGATCTGCAGCTCGTCGGCGCTGTCGTCATCGTCAAGCCCGCAGTCGCCTCCACAGCCTGCGAGCAGCAGCACGGCGGCGAGCGCAAGGGCGCTCATCGGTCCCCAGCGGTTCATTTTGTTTCTCCTCTCATCGTCTTCTTTCCATCTTGATTATGCGGAGCTTTTTTCGTTCCGTACATTCTCTTAGACGAGAAATTTCTCAAAAAGTTTCACCCTTATGATTTTTTTAAGAAACTTTTTTCTTCCCCGTGCGAGCTCTTGCATTTTCCGTCGCCGCGGCATACAATGAGGACACATTTCACCCGGGAGGGGCGTTTTTATGAACTATATCGGCATCGACCTCGGCGGCACAAACATCAAGGGCGCACTCGTGAGCGCGAAGGGCGAGATCTTAAAGGAGCATTCTATCCCGACGCGCGTCGATCTCGGCCCCGAGGCGGTCGCGGGACGCATCGGTCAGGTCATCGCGCAGCTCTCTATCGGCGAGGACACCGTCGGCGGCGTGGGCGTCGGCTG
>UMBE01072730.1_pt1 | contig 10755 bp, 8 predicted proteins | sample 1963881 | NCBI WGS metagenome assembly UMBE01 (sample SAMEA4835933, study PRJEB28245) | human gut metagenome | biome: gut microbiome; material: fecal sample | place: Denmark | collected 2008 | reverse complement strand
CCCCCGCTGTGCCGCGTCCGGCGATAGCGCCGAACCAGCCGATGCGGACAACGCCACCCGCTGTGCCGCAGCGGCGCAACCCCGAAACATACTTCCCGAAGCCGTCGCGGATGGCGTGCACGAATGCGTGGATGAAGGAAGCATCCTATGAGGAAATCCTGACCCCCATTGCGGAACGCGGCGACGACTTCCGCCTGTTCTACCATGCGTTCATCCGCTTAAAAGGCGTGCCGGATAAGCAGACGTACATCAGCGACCTGTTCCAGTTCTACCAGAAGTTCCGCAGCACGGGGCGCAGAATCGCCATTGTCGACGACGGATTATCCCTGCCCGGCCCGGAGGAAGCGGCGCAAATCCGCCGTCACCCGTACCGCTCGCAGGAGGAGCTGATAATCGACATTGCCGGGAATCTGCCCGCGTGTGCGAATGTGGAGCTGCAGCGGCTGATGCAGCAGGCGTTCGTCCGGACGATGATGGCGGCGGCAAAAGCCGAACCGAACCTGAATCGCCTCCTGATTTCCGCCGTGTATTTGCTTTGCTGGATTCGGCAGTATCAGGCGGCGCTGTTTCAGGGCTACAAGGGCAGCGAAATTCCGTGCTTTGTGCTGATGGGCGGGTGCAGAAATCAGCATGACGCGCTGTTTGTGCAGTACCTTGCCCAGCTCCCCGTGGATATCCTGATTCTCGCGTGCGATTTGAGCCGCCCGTGCACCGTGCAGAGCGACCAGCTGCTGGAATTGACGGGCGAGGACTCCATGCCCGTGCCGAAATTCCCGCGTGACGGCGGCAGCGTGCAGATGCGCACAATGGCCTCGAACGCCGAGCAGGACTTAACGTCGATTCTCTACACCGATTCGGGCATTTACCGTAATCGGCAGTTCTCGCGGGCGGACGCGATTACGCTGCAAACCACCTACGACGAGGTGTTCATCCTCTGGAGTCAGGAACTCAAATACCGCGCGAATTTCAGCACGGTGAATCAAGTGGTCAACATGCCCGTGGTGTATGCAAAGGTTTCCGGCGTGGAGGATGGCAAGGTGGAGGCATACTGGCAGAAAATCAAACTTCTGCTGGGAGATGACACGATGCTGATTCCCTCGCTGCCCTATGTTGTAACCGGCGCAGCCAACCAGTTTCAGCCGCTGGCGGTGAAAACGCTGCGAAACGGCAGGCTGAAGCGCGAGGAAATCAAGGCAGACCGCCAATATCCGTTCGCTCTGCTGCGCGAAGAACTGCAGGAGCATATGTTTGACAAGGTGCAGCTGATGCTGGATGAGCGGATAATCAAAGGCACGTTCACCAACGGCACGGAATACACGGTGCTGGCGACGGTGCTGAACATGAATCGCGATATCGTCCGGCGGCTGCAAAGTTTCGATTTTACGAAGAAGAATCCCAAGATGGTGGTGCTGTGTACGGGCGAACAGCCGTGTTCGCTGGAGGATGCAATCCTGATGACATTCCTGAATCTGGTGGGCTTTGACATTGCGCTCTTTGTCCCGACCGGGTATCAGACGATTGAGCGCTACCTCAATGGGAATTATCCGGTGGAGCACCAAATCGGCGAATACGTCTACGATTTGCAAGTGCCGGATTTTAACGCACTGACCCCAGTCAAACGTTCGTGGCTTGAAAACATACTGAAAAGAGGTAACTGACAATGGCAATGAATTTCAACCGTCCCGCAGGCGCACCGACCACGGCCGTCGCCGCCAAGCCGGAAACGGCGCTGATGGAAGTGCAGCCCTATGACATCATTGCGGATCAGCAGGCGACGCAGAAGCAGCTTGCGCATTCGCCTGAGATCGAGTCGCTGACCGCCGCTATCGACGTCAACGACTTGAACACGATTGTTACCTTCGGCAGCCACTCAGCGGAAGAAATCTCCAAGGCATCGGATGTTGTCCTGCGCAGCATGAACATGAGCCAGCTGGATGAATCCAGCAAGATGCTCAATTCGCTGGCGAAAATCATGGATCAGTTTGATATCAACGAGATTCGTGACAACCCGTCGCTGTTTGGCAAGCTGTTCGGAAACCTGCGCAAGCAGCTGGACAAGATTCTGGCGAAGTACAACACGATGGGCAACGAGGTGGACAAAATCTACGTCCAGCTGAAGCAGTATGAGGGGGAAATCAAGCAGTCGAATCAAAAGCTGGAGACGATGTTCCAAGCCAACGTGGGCTACTTCCACGAGCTGGAGAAGTACATTGTCGCGGGCGATCAGGGCTGTCAGGAAATTCAGAACTACATGACCCAGCTTCAGCAGCAGATGGAAGCAACGGGCGACCAGTCCATCACGTTTGAACTGCAGTCGCTTCAGCAGGCGCTGGCGATGCTGGAGCAGCGCACGCAGGACCTGCGCACGGCGGAGAGCGTCGCTTTGCAGTCCATCCCCATGATTAAGACGATTCAGTTCAGCAACATGAACCTTGTCCGCAAGATTAACTCGGCGTTTATCGTCACGCTGCCTGTCTTTAAGCAGGCGCTTGCGCAGGCGATTATGCTCAAGCGGCAGAAGATTCAGGCGGATGCTATTTCCGCACTGGATGAACGGACGAACGAAATGCTGCTGAAGAACGCCCGCAACACGGTGGAGCAGGCGAAAATCACCACGCGCCTTGCCTCTGGCAGTTCTATCAAGGCGGATACGCTGGAAACCACTTGGCGCACCATTATGACGGGGCTGGACGAAACGAAGAAGATTCAGGAGAGCGCCCGCACGCAGCGCGCGCAGGATCAGGCGAAGCTGGAAGCCATCAAGAAGGACTTCATGTCCCGCTATAACATGCCCAACAGGTAAGGGATAAAGCAAATGAGAAAACTATTTGCGCTTATCCTGATTCTGGGTGTGCTGGCGTGTGCGCTGGGCTTCTATGCCGCTGATACGTTTGAAACCAGCGACTACTACCGCGTGCTGAATCCCGTTTTCCGCACCGCTGTGGGTCACGACATTGACCCTGACACGGTGAAGGACGCGATGGCGATTCATATGGATGGCAACCTGCCCGGTGTCGGTGAATTTAACTTCTCGCTGAATGCCCTGATTGATGGCGGCGTTGATTTGCCGGGATTAGGGCATGTTTCCCTGTCCGATTTGCTGGGGCAGGAGCTGAACTTCGGTCAGCGCCTGCAGGCGAAAGCGGTGATTGCCGGATACGGCTGGAGCCACGAACTCAAGCTGTATGGCGGCATTGCGGCAGGCGTGATGGCGTTCCTGCTGATTGGAACGCACCGCCCGAAGCGTAGAAGGTAATCCAACTATATATAAAAAACCCCATACAGGGTGCGCAAATGCCCTGTATGGGGTTTCAATTGTCATGATATTATTTCAGCCAGTCCGCAAATTCTTCCTGCGACTGCCCATCAATCGTCAGAAACGTGCACGTCGGATGCCCAGCATCGAGGTACGCTTGGTCACTGCCCGGCAGCGGTGGATCCTGCTTCATTGGGGAGAGCCAGAAGTACGTCTGCTTGCGCGGACTGATGCGCTGCTCGTAGCTGTCGCGGTAGCCGGCGCGGTTCAGCGGGCACAGCACCTGACTTTTCAGCTCCGCACGGGGAATCGGCGGCGCGTTCAGGTTGCACACCGTCAGTTCCGGCGCGCCGCGCGTGACCAGCTTCTCCGCCATCTCTACGGCCCAGTCGGACAGGTACGCCAGCGTGTCGTGCGGCGTCTGCTTCTCGGCGGATACGGCAATGCCCGGCTTGTGCAGGAATGTCGCTTCCCGCGCCGCGCCGACGGTTCCGGACACATACACCGACATGCCGACGTTGTAGCCTAAATTGATGCCGCTGATGACGGCGTCCGCGTCCGGCGCAAGGTTCATTGCTCCGATGCGGCAGCTGTCCACCGGCGTACCGAAAATTGCCCACGCTTCATCCGCATCGGGCACTTCGCGCTTCTCCGCCAGAATCGGCAGCTCGATGCTGAATGCATGTGCCTTTGCGCTCTGCTGCGTCGCTGGCACGCAGACCGTCACCCGATGCCCGGCACGCTTGACCGCCTGCGTCAGAATCGGCAGAAACGGGCTGGTGATGCCGTCATCGTTCACAATCAGAAAGTGCATGGTTATTCTCCTTCCGCAGGGGTCAGCGCGACCAAGAGCGTCTGCATGTTCTCGCGCATCCGATCCTCATAGTAGGTCAGCGGCACGTCGGTTTCCGGGCCGGTCACAACGGGGTCAAGCGTGTAAATCGGCGCACCCGTCTCGCGGGAAATCGTCTGCGCTGCCATATCATCGTACTGCGGCTCGGTGAACAGCGGCGGATTGTTCAGCTCACGGATAGTGCGCACCAGCTCCGCCAATTGCGCGGGGGACAGCGCGTCGCCCGGCTCGTGGTTGACGACGGCGGCGACTGTCAAGCCATACGCCCGCGCAAAATACGGGAACGCCTCGTGGAAGGTGACGATGTTCTTGTTCGGCACGGCTGCAAGGGTGACTTTCAGCTCCTCATCCAGCGCCGCCAAGCGCGACACATAATCCGCGCGGTTCTGCTCAATCTGCGCTTCGTACTGCGGCATGGCGCTGATAAGCCCGTCTGCCAGATTGTCCACCATCTGGATGGCGTTCTGCGCATCAAGCCAGATATGGGCGTTCGCTTCGCCCGCGTGGTGATGCCCGTGGTCGTCGGCGTCTTCCTCCTCGTGGTCATGGTCGTCCACATACTCGTCCATGCCGTCCTCGGTCAGCAGCGTGATGCCGGCGGACGCATCCACCACGGGCAGCTTCGGAAACGTGTCCATCACGCGGGTGAGGTAGCTTTCCATGCCCGCACCGTTGATGAGGAATACATCCGCCTTGTTCAGCACCTTCATATCGCCGGTGGAAAGCTGATAATCATGCAGGCAGCCGGTGTTCGGCGCGGCGAGGTTGCGGATGGTGATGCCGTCGATGCCCTGCGTGAGGTTGAGGGCGAAGAGGTAGATGGGATAGAACGACGTGACGACGGTTTCCGCCGCCGCGAAGGTGGGGGAGAGGAAGATGAGCAGCGTCAAAAGGGCTGCAAGCAGCTTTTTGGTTTTCATGTGATGATGATTCCTTCCTAAAACATTGGTTGATTGGGGGATGCAGTGGCTGCCTGCGGCGCGTTTTCCCGAAGGATCCGCTCCAGCAGCGCTTTTTCCGCCGATGACAGCGGGTAAAATTGCATCAGCGTCCGCATAGCGCACAGGCTGCCGGAGGTCATGGCGAACGCCATCAGCGTGTCCTTCGGCATTCCGGTTGTGCCAAGGGATTCAAAGAGGACGGCAAGCAGCTCATCCGCCAGCAGGGGAAACTCCTCCATGCGGAAACGGCGGGTTCGTCCGTCCGGCATGGAAACGCGCATCTGCGGGCCGAGAATGGCGTATAAATCGCGGAACAAGCCATCGCGAAGCGCTTCGCACAAGGCGGAAAGGTCGTCGCCCACGCGGTAGTGCCGCAGCCGTTCTGCCGCATGTGTTCCGACCCCGGAATGCGCCAGCGCTGTCCCGATTCGTATCGCCAGCACCTGCTGCACCCGGTCAAGCGGAATTGCAATCGCCATAGCCTGTCCTCCTTTGGGGGAGATGCAGAATCCCCGCCCTTTTCATTTCGACATCCAAAGGCAAAATCCCTTGTTTCCAAACTTTTTTTGCACTTTTTTTCGAGCGGTAATTCCCAGAAAAATATGCAGGATTCAGCATAAAATTCGCCGCAGCATGAAATTATCCACAGGAACTTGTGGAGAACATAGCTTCTTTCCACAAGATTTTGTTCCGCCGGGCTGCAAAACGGCATGGGTCATGCACAAAAATGACGGAATCGGAATGCTTGCGATTTTGGCGAACCTGTGGTATGATACAAAAGGATGCGAATGGACATGAATGCAAAAGCATCACAGGCTCACGGCCGCAGGTCGGTCGTGCGCCTTTTTCGCCCCCTTGCGTCCCCAACGCGGACAAAAAAGCCGGTCGGACAATGCGTCCGCGCAAAGAATACGGAGGAATCCCCTGATGGACATGGAAGAGCTGTGGTCAAAGACACGCGAGGTGCTTCGCGCGGAAGTCAACGCCGTAGTGTACAATTCTCTGCTGGGCAGCAACAACCTCGTTCCGGCGCTGCTTGACGGCGATACGCTTGTGCTTCGCGTGGTGATGGACAATCTGAAGCTGCTGATTACCAACCAATGGTATTCGACGATTGTCCGCGCGCTCAGCCAGGTGGCGGGCCATCAGATGGATGTGGAAATCCTAACGCAGGAGGAAATCGAGGCGCGTCCGCAGCTGAAGCAGAAGGCGGTGGAGGAGCAGGAGACGGTGCTGGAAAGCTCGGTCGCCCTGAACCCGAAGTACACCTTCGAGACGTTCGTCGTCGGCAGCGGCAACCGTTTTGCCCATGCCGCCGCGCTGTCCGTCGCCACTGACCCGGCTCATTCCTACAACCCGCTGTTTATCTACGGCGGTGTAGGCCTTGGCAAAACACACCTCATGCACGCTGTCGGCAACTTCATCCGCGAGCATGACCCCAGCAAACGCATCCTCTATATCCCCGGTGAAACCTTCACCAACGAGTTGATTTCCGCCATCCAGCAGGGGCGGAACATTCAGTTCCGAAACCGCTTCCGCAGCGTTGATGTGCTGATGGTGGACGATATTCAGTTCATCGCCGGCAAAGAATCCACACAGGAAGAATTCTTCCACACCTTCAACACCCTGCATACCGCCGGAAAGCAGATTATCCTTACATCCGACCGTCCGCCGCAGGAAATTGCCCGCCTTGAGGATCGCCTGAAGAGCCGCTTTGCGTGGGGGCTGACCTGCGATATCAAGAAACCGGACGTGGAAACACGAATCGCCATCCTGCGCGAAAAGGCACGGCAGGAAAACATCACGATGGATGAGGACGTGTATGAGGCCATTGCGACGCGCGTCGAATCCAACATCCGTGAACTGGAAGGCAGCCTGACCCGCCTTGTCGCTTATGCGCAGCTGACGAATCGCCCGATTACCGTGCAGCTGTGCGAAGAAGCGCTGCACGACATTTTCGCCAAGAAGGTGCGCAAGGAAGTGACGGCGCAGGTTATCATGCAGGCGGTGGCGAACTACTACTCCATCACGGTGGATGACCTGATTCGCCCCACGCGCCGCCGCGAAATTGCCGTTCCGCGCCAAATTGCGATGTACATCACGCGCGACCTGACGAACCTCTCCCTGCCGCAGATTGGGCAGGTGTTTGGAAACCGCGACCACACGACGGTGCTGCATGGCTGCAACCAGATTGCCAACGCCATCAAGAACGACCCGTCGATGGCGAGCGTGGTGAATGATTTGAAGGAAATCATTGTGGACAACAAGTGATTGCATCAATATGTATATTCCCCCTCGTGCTGTGTTAATACAGGCGAGGGGGAATTTTTTATGCTGCTTGATTTTTCGCGGTGCGGGGGAAATCGCCTCTGCGGAGGCGAAACCCCTGTATAAACACGCGGACACTGTATGCAGAAGTCACCAACTCAATCGCGAGAAGGGTGTCGAGAGGGTCGAAGACCCTTCGGCAGGGTCAAGGGGCAGCGTCCCTTGGGTTCCCCCAATAAACACGCGGGCATTGTATGAAAGTGTCACCAACTGAATCGCGCGAAAGGGTCAAGGGAGGAACTCCCTTGCGGAGTCCAGAGGCAGAGCCTCTGGTGGGGTCAAGGGGCAAAGCCCCTTGGGTCACTCCTTCAACATCTCTTCAATCTGCCAGAAAACATCTTTCGGTATTCCCTTCTCGTTCAGCAGCCCGCTGTGCGTGCCGTTCATCTTGTAGGTGTAGGAAGTCGGCTGGTCATTCGGGAAATCGAACATGCCCCAGACGGATACGCCCGTCAGCGGCTGCGTGCTGCCGCGGTTCACGGCGCAGAAGACCTTGAAGAGACGAACGTAGAAATCCGCGTGCTCTTCGACTTTCGCCGCGTCAAAGTTGCGCACTGCCATTTCCGTCAGCTGCACCTCCAGCCCTTCCGCCGCATAGGTCTTGATGGCGGTGCTGATGAGCGCAAGGTCATTCACATTCATGCAGCCCGTCTGCGTGCCGTAGCCGCCGATGTACCCCTGCATCCCAACGCCGTCGCAGAGCTTGCGCGGATTCCCGTCTGCATCCACTGCGAAGTTGTTGATGCTCCGTGTCAGGGCGACAATGGCATCCCGCTTTTCGGCGTAGAACGTGTTGTAGTCGTTGTAGAACAGGCGGATGTCCGCCCCCAGCGCATCCACCGTGTTGCGCGCGTAGAGGAACGCATATTCCACATAGTCGCTGCCGATGGTGTCATAGAACACGTTGCTCACGCCGCTGCGGGTGGTGCGGATGTGCCGCGGGTCGGTCGGATCGAACTCGCTGCCTTCGCCGACGGCTTCATTCACCACGTCCCAGCAGTACACCACGCCGGGAAATTTCTCTTCAAAGTGGGTGATGACCTGCGTGATGTAGCTCTCCAGTCGCTGGAGCATCACCTCCCGGCTGACAAGTGGCTTGCCTGCGTCGTACTGCTCGTGGAAAAACCACGGCGTCATATAGGCATCCCACACCAGCACATGCCCGCGTACGCCGAGGCCGTTCTCCTGCGCCCAAGCGACCATCTTGTCCGCCGCGCTAAAATTCATGCGCGGCATCCCGTCGCTGCTGGCGCGGCTTTTGCTCTGGTCAAGCAGAGAGTACGCCTTCATCTCGTTCGTCGCCGTGATGCTGTTGCAGTGGGTTTTCAGGAAGTTCAGGTAGTTCGCGTCCCATAGCTGCATGTAGGACAGCGCGCCGCCGAAGCGGAAGCCGTGCGCCATCGTCAGCTCATGCATCGGGGTCACGGGTTCGTCCTCCTCCTCAGCCAGCGCCGCGCACGGCACAAGCATGAGCATCAGCAGAATGGACAGCATTCGTTTCATGGGGATTCTCCTCCTTTTATACTATTTCCAGATTCACCTGCACCATCTGCTTGCGCATTTTCATCTGGAAATAGTATTATGCGGCAATATACCGCTTTTTCTGCTGGTAAGATTCGCCACGTAGATGGAAATCTCCTGCTGATTTGTCCACTTTTCTGCCATATTCACCATGTGCAAATTTTTATCGCGAAATCAGTATATTTATTCATAAAATCGCTTGACAAGCTAATAAATATGCAGTATAATGCCTTCCGTCAAACATAAGGAAGGATGGTGGCAATCATGGCTCACCTGAATGCAAAGAAACTTTTCCCGCTTTTCTTGGCGCTGGCACTCTGCTTGACGTCGGTCAATGCGCTTGCCTGCACCGCTGTTTACGTTGGTTCTGACCTCACCGCGGACGGCACGACGATGTTCGCCCGCTCGGAGGATATTTCCAACAGCTACAACAAGCTGTTCTACGCGATTCCCGCTGGCGTCCATACCGCCGGCGAGGTGTACAACGGCTGCTACGGCTTCACCTACACCTTTACCAAGGACAGCTACGCCTACACGGCGTTCCGCGATGATAACGGCGCGGCGAAGGATGGCGTCTGCCCGGACTGCGGTCAGACCCATGCACATACGCCCTATGAGGCAGGCGGAACGAACAGCATGGGCGTAAGCGTGAGCGCGACCGAAACCATCGGCTGCTCCGATGCGCTGTATGAAGTTGATCCGTACACGGACGAGGGCATTGAAGAGGCCGAAATCACGACTGTGCTGCTGAGCGAATCCGCGACGGCGAAGGAAGCAGTCGAACTGCTGCTGAGCATTTACGATTCTGTCGGCGCGGCGGGCGGCTCCGGCATCTTCATTGCGGACGACAAGGAAGTGTGGTACGTCGAAAACGCTTCCGGTACGCAGTATGTTGCCGTCAAGCTGACCTCGACGATGGCGTTTTCGCAGCCGAATATGTCGGTGATTGGTCTGATTGACCTCGATGATACCGAGAACGTGATGGCCTCCGCGAACCTGATTGCTGTGGCGGAACAGGCTGGCTCTTATGTCGGCGACAAGGAAGCCAACACCATCGACTATGCCGCTTCCTACAATGCGGATCAGGGCGTCGGCTCCCGTATGGTGAACGCGCTGAAGTACTTCAACGCCGCAACCGCCAAGGAAGAACCCGCTTATGCGGATTTCGCCATTTCCAACGTCGCGGATGGCAGCATCGTGCCGATGTATACCAATATCACGCTTGACCATGCATGGAGCGTCGCGGATGTTGTCGGCTACTATCACATTGCGGGCATCGGCTCGACGCGCAACCTTGAAACGCACATCTTCCAGGTCGCCAAGGAAGACAGCATCACCGACACCGTGGAATGGGTCGCGATGGACGACGCGGCGCTGAGCGTCTTCGTGCCGTATTACCCGATGCTGACCACGGATACCTATGCTGGCTATCAGCTCAGCACCGCGGCGGCAGATTTTGTGGAAGCGCAGCCGGAAAGCGGCGTGTACTACGCAACGACGAAGAACAAGCGGAACGAGAACGGCGAGCGTGTGAAGGTGGAAGGCTTCTGCGTCCTGCCGGAGAACTGGGCGGATTCCGTCTACTGGACGATGGACGCGCTGTCCAACCTCTACGAGTACGGTACGCTGACGGACGAAGAAAAGGCGCAGGTTGAAACGACGCTGGCGGATTTGCAGGCTGAATGCTACGAAGTCTACAATCAGCTGAAGGCTGACCCCGACAACGCCACCGCAATCAGCGCCGCTGCCGCGCAGAAGGTTCACGAAGCCTGCGTCGCGCTGGTGAACAGTGTGAAGTAATACAAGAGGAAGTTCGTTCAATGTGGGCGGACTTCCTTTTTGCGTGGGAGGGGGGA
>UMBE01077426.1_pt1 | contig 10814 bp, 6 predicted proteins | sample 1963881 | NCBI WGS metagenome assembly UMBE01 (sample SAMEA4835933, study PRJEB28245) | human gut metagenome | biome: gut microbiome; material: fecal sample | place: Denmark | collected 2008 | reverse complement strand
GTTTCGGACCAGCAGACGGACGGCACCATTCAGCCGCGCTTTTTGCCGGCGGAAAACCCTGTGGCCACCCCGGAGCCGACCCCGGAACCCCCGGCAGAGGATACCACGGATGCTGCCGCCGATGCAGCGGCAGATGGTGCAGACCTGACTGCCGATGCGCCCCAGGATGACACCCAAAGCCAGGAATAAAAGAACAACCGATCCTGCCGATGCCGTTTCCAAGCGGTGCGGCAGGACTTTTTTTATCGCTGCCTGTAACAAAACGGCAGCCGCGGCCACCAATATCATGTAAGGCGCCTGAACAAAGCGAAAGGAGGTGGGCCAAAGCATGAAACTGCCGGAGCTGGAGGAACTGTACCGGCGCTACCGGATGGATCTGTACCGCTACCTCTGCTTTTTGACCCACGACCCTGTGCAGGCGGAAGACCTGTTGAGCGAAACCTTTGTGCGGGTCATCAAGCGGCTGCCCACTTTCCGTGGAGAGTGCGAGGTAAAAACCTGGCTGTTTGGCATTGCACGCAATATCTGGCTGGAAAGCCTGCGCAGGCGGCACCAGTCCGTCAGCCTGGACGATTTGATGGAACGCTACATAACCGATGATGCCCTGACCGAAACCACCGCCGCCCGCCAAAAGCTGCGCCGCGTGCAGGCTTTGCTGCAGCAAAAGGACGAGCGCACCCGCAGCGTGGTATACCTGCGGGTGCAGGGGTATTCGTACCAGGAAATTGCCCAAAAGCTGCAAATAACCGAAGCATCCGCGAGGGTGGTGGAGCACCGTACCCGCGCCTGGCTGAAAGCAACCCTGCAAAAGGAGGGATACGACGAATGACGCAAGAAAAAGAAACAAACCGGCAAGCAGAACAGGGAAAAGCAGAAACCGAAATTCCCTGCGCGGTCTGCCGAGATTTGATCCCGCTGGTGCAGGATGGCGTTGCCAGCCCGGAAAGTGAAGCGCTGGTAAAAGCCCACCTGCAAACCTGCCCGGAATGCCGCACCCTGTGGCAGGCGGGCGGCGGGCAGGCCCTGCCACAAAGCCTGCCCGCACCCGATGATGCCCGCCTGCTGCAAAAGATTCGCCACAAATACAATACCGGCCTGCTGATGTTTGCCGCGCTGGGCATGGGCTTTGGGGTGCTGACAAGTTACGGCGAACATTCCAACTGGATCATCCTGATTTTCCCGTTCGTGTGCGCCGCGGCAGTGTACCAGGACCCCCAGATGTGGAAATTGCTGCTGGCGGTGGGGGAAGGCATTGCCCTTTGCGCGCTGCTGCGGACCTTCGTGCGCTATTGGCAGTATGGTGCCACCCTGATGGAGTACCCGGTCACCCTAATTGTGTACAGCGTTTTTATGCTGGGGCTGTGCGGCATTGGCTGCCTGATTGGCTGGCTGTTGAACTATGCCAGTGGGAAAGGAGAGAAAAAACATGAAAGTGAAAAGTAAGCGGAAGATGGCAGGCATTCTGGCGGCGGTGCTGATTGCTTTGGTGCTGCTGGCATTTGACTGCATCAACGGCGACCCCATCAGCGAGCGCTGGGCCATGCACCGGGCCATACAGTTTGCGGAAAAACTTTACCCGGACCAGACCTTTACGGCGGAAGGCGTGGGTTCGATGCGGGGATTTTGCTATACAACCAGAGTGCAGTCCCAGCAAAGCAAGGATACCTGGTTTTATGTGGAAACGCACTTTTGGCTTTTTACCAGTGATATCTATACGATCGACCACACCCAGTACATAGATGCGCGGCTTAATACATCTAATCGCATGGAGCTGGAGGCGCAGGATGAGGTGGCACCGGTCCTGGTTGATGCTTTGTCGGAATACGACATTCCCTACGATGAAGCGGAGCAGTGCGTGATGGTGATTCTGCCGTATGAATCAGGGAAAAATGCCTTTGATCTGGGCATGGAATACCAGCAGTGGCTGCCATTGGACACCCCGTTTGAAAAAGACATTTTGCAGCATATACCGGCCAAACTGTGGGTCACGATTGAAACCACATCGCAGCCCCAGCGCGCGGATTTCCAGCCTGCCCTGCAAAAAATAAAAGCCGCCTGCGAAGCAAACGGCTACCATTTTGCCACCTATAATGTGACCATGATCCAGCGGGATATCCCCTATGAGACCGCTCTTGCCCAATGCATAGAATCCGGCGATGTGGCGGCGGGGGAGATTTGAAGCATGATAATAAAGCCATCATTTACGGTGCGGTAGGGCGGGATGCCCTCATCCCGCCATGATGTATGATGGAATATAATCCCTCTAAAACTCAAAAAGGCTGCTCCTTCAACCGAAGAAGCAGCCTTTCGCTTATTCATCCAATCATGATGCTATCGTAATCTTATAATTCCTCAAGCCCAAATAAATCAAACATTCAGCTCCACATGCTGGCCAAGATCCTCTTTGTTGGCGTCCAGCACGGGACGGATAACTTCGGCCAGGAACTCTTCCACCTGCTGCGGGGCGCGGCCGGTGAAATCTTCGGGGCTCAGCTCGGCCTCGATCTCCTCGCGGGTCAGACCGAATGCAGGGTCGGCTTCCACGCGGGCAATCATATCATTGGGCTTGCCCTCCTGCTTGACCACAGCGGCAGCGGCCACGGCGTGCTCGCGCAGGCGCTCGTGCAGCTCCTGGCGGTCGCCGCCTTTCTTGACGGCTTTCATCATGATGTTCTCGCTGGCCATGAACGGCAGCTCAGCCATCACGCGGCTGCGGACAACCTTGGGGTAAACCACCAGCCCGTCCGAAACATTCAGCAGAATGTTCAGGATGGCATCAGCGGCCAAAAAGCCCTCAGCCATGGCGATGCGCTTGTTGGCGGAATCGTCCAGCGTGCGCTCAAACCACTGGGTGCCGGCGGTGATGGCGGGGTTCAGCACATCCACCATCAGGTAGCGGGAAAGCGCGCAGATACGTTCGCAGCGCATGGGGTTGCGCTTGTACGGCATGGCGGAAGAACCGATCTGGTTCTTTTCAAACGGCTCCTCCATCTCCTTAAAGTTGGCCAGCAGGCGGATGTCGGTGGCCATCTTCATGGCGCTCTGGGCAAGACCGGCAATGGCGGAAAGCACATTGTAGTCCACCTTGCGGCTGTAGGTCTGGCCGCAGACGGGCACAACCTTGTCAAAGCCCATCTGGGCGCACACATCAGCTTCCACTGCCTTGACCTTGGCAGAATCGCCGTTGAACAGCTCAATAAAGCTGGCCTGGGTGCCGGTGGTACCCTTAACGCCGCGCAGGGCCAGCTGGCTGATCTGGTGGTCAATCTCCTGCAGGTCCATGTAGAACTCGTTCATCCACAGGGTAGCGCGCTTGCCAACGGTGGTCAGCTGGGCGGGCTGGCAGTGGGTGTAAGCCAGGCAGGGCATATCCTTGTACTGCTCGGCAAAATCGGCCAGGTTGGCCAGCACGCCGATCAGCTTTTTGCGCACCAGCTGCAGGCCTTCGCGCATGATGATAACATCGGTGTTATCGCCAACATAGCAGCTGGTAGCACCCAGGTGGATGATACCCTTTGCCTTGGGGCACTGCAGGCCGTAAGCGTAAACATGGCTCATGACATCGTGGCGCACCAGCTTTTCGCGGGCAACGGCTTCCTCGTAATTGATGTCATCCTTGTGGGCTTCCAGCTCGGCAATCTGTTCATCGGTAATGTCCAGGCCCTGCTTCTGCTCAGCCTTGGCCAGCGCAATCCACAGCCTGCGCCAGGTGCGGAACTTGTTATCGTCCGAGAAAGTATACTGCATCTCATCGGAAGCATAACGGGTGGAAAACGGAGAAATATAACGATCATGTGCCATTGGTCGGGTTTCCTTTCTTACAGCATGTCTTACAGTTTGAAGTAGTTCACGCCGCCTTCAAAAATCGGCTGGTACTTGTCGCCGGTAACGTTTTTGTACAGGCTGTCGCCGCTGCGTTCAGAATGGCCCATCTTGCCGAACACGCGGCCGTCCGGGCTGGTAATGCCCTCAATGGCCAGCACAGACCCGTTGGGGTTGTAGCGCATATCCATGGTGGGCACGCAGTTCAGGTCAACATACTGGGTGGCAACCTGGCCGTTGTTGATCAGCTGCTGCAGCAGGCCGTCATTGCAGACAAAGCGGCCTTCGCCGTGGCTGATGGCGATCAGGTGTTCATCATCCACATTGCATTCGCTCAGCCAGGGGCTCTTGTTGGAAGCTACGCGGGTGCGCACCAGCATGCTCTGGTGGCGGTGGATGGTGTTAAAGGTTAGGGTCGGGTCGTTCTCGGTAATCGGGCGGATCTCGCCATAAGGCACAAGGCCCAGCTTAATCAATGCCTGGAAGCCGTTGCAGATGCCGAGTGCCAGGCCGTCACGCTGGTTCAGCAGACGGTTGACGGCATCGGCCACAGCGGGGTTGCGGAAGAACGCCGCAATGAACTTGGCGGAGCCGTCCGGCTCATCGCCGCCGGAAAAACCGCCTGGCAGCATCAGAATCTGGCTCTGGTCAATCTCTTTCACCAGGGCTTCGCAGCTGGCGGCAACGTCGGCGGGGGTCAGGTTCTTCAACACCAGAATGTGCGGGTCGCCACCGGCGCGGCGGAATGCGCGTGCAGTGTCGTATTCGCAGTTGGTGCCGGGGAACACAGGGATGATAACGCGCGGGGTGGCCAGGCGCACAGCCGGGGCAACGCGCTGGAAGCAGTTGACCTTGTATTCCAGGGATTTAACTTCCTCGCCAGCCTTGAGGTAGGGGAAGACAGGCTGCAGCTTTGCTTCCCATACATCCTGCAGGTGCTGCAGGTCGATGTTTTCGCCGTTGACGTTGATGACGTAATCCACGGTGGTGGAACCGAGGAATTCACCGGCAGAAGCATCCAGAAGCTCCAGAATAACTGCGCCATAGCAGGGCTTGAACAGGTCGTCCAGGTTGATATCGCGGCTCAGGGACAGGCCCACGTGGTTGCCGACGCACATCTTGAACAGTGCTTCGGCAACGCCGCCGTAACCCGGCGTTGCTGCGGCCAGCACCTTGCCTTCGTCGATCATCTGCTCCACGATCTTGTAGATGGAAAGCAGGCTGCCGATCTCCGGCATGCCGTCCTTGTACTGCGGCTTCAGGATGACAACAGAGCTGTTGGCTTTCTTGAACTCAGGGCTCATGACGTTGGCAGTGTTGCCAATGGCGGTGGCAAAGCTGACCAGCGTGGGGGGAACATCCAGGCCTTCAAAGCTGCCGGACATACTGTCCTTGCCGCCGATGGAAGCAATGCCAAGGCCCATCTGGGCATCCAGCGCGCCAAGCAGGGCGGCCAGCGGCTTGCCCCAGCGTTCGGGGGCAGTGTTCAGGTGCTCAAAATATTCCTGGAAAGTCAGGTACATATCCTTGTGGCGGAAACCGGCGCAAACCAGTTTGGTCACGCTTTCCACAACGGCCATGTAAGCGCCGCGGTAGGGGTCCGCTTCAGTCAGATAGGGGTTAAAGCCCCAGGCCATGCCGGAGCAGGTGGTGGTTTCGCCATCCACCGGCAGTTTGGCAGCCATGGCCATGGTGGGGGTCAGCTGGTATTTACCGCCGTAAGGCATCAGCACGGTGGAAGCGCCGATGGTGGAGTCAAACCGCTCGCCCAGGCCTTTCTGGCTGCAAACGTTCAGGTCGCCAACCAGGTTTTCCAGCTTTTCGGCAAAGGTGGAACCGGCCCACTGGGGCTGCCATACCGTGCCGGGCAGAACATGCACATCGGCATGGCGCTCGGCACCGTTGGAGTTCAGGAACTCGCGGGAAAGGTCCACGATGGCAACGCCGTTCCAGTTCTCGCGCATCCGCTTTTCCTCGGTAACGGTAGCAACCACGGTGGCTTCCAGGTTTTCCTCATTGGCAAGGGCAATGAACTTTTCGGCATCCTCAGCGGCAACGGCAACAGCCATGCGCTCCTGGCTTTCGCTGATAGCCAGCTCGGTGCCGTCCAGGCCCTCGTACTTCTTGGTAACTTTGTTCAGGTCAATGTTCAGGCCGTCGGCCAGTTCGCCGATGGCAACGGAAACGCCGCCTGCGCCAAAGTCGTTGCAGCGCTTGATCATGCAGCAGGCGTCCTCGCGGCGGAACAGGCGCTGCAGCTTACGCTCAATGGGGGCGTTGCCCTTCTGCACCTCGGCACCGCAGGTTTCCAGGCTGGTCAGCTTGTGGGCCTTGCTGGAGCCGGTAGCGCCGCCAATGCCGTTACGGCCGGTGCGGCCGCCCAGCAGGATGATCACATCGCCGGGCTGGGGCTCTTCGCGGCGGACATGGCTGGCCGGGGTAGCACCCACAACAGCGCCGATCTCCATACGCTTTGCCACATAGCCGGGGTGGTACAATTCAGCAACCTGGCCGGTGGCAAGGCCGATCTGGTTGCCATAGCTGGAATAACCGGCAGCAGCAGTGGTAACCAGCTTGCGCTGGGGCAGCTTGCCGGGCATGGTTTCGGCAACCGGCTTGAGCGGGTCGCCTGCGCCGGTCACGCGCATGGCCTGGTAAACATAGCTGCGGCCGGACAGCGGGTCACGGATGGCACCGCCGATGCAGGTAGCAGCGCCGCCGAACGGCTCAATCTCGGTGGGGTGGTTGTGGGTCTCGTTCTTGAAGAGGAACAGCCAATCCTGCAATTCGCCGTCCACATCGCACTTGATTTTGACGGTGCAGGCATTGATCTCTTCGCTCTCGTCCAGGTTCTGCAGGATGCCGCGCTGTTTCAGGGCCTTGGCGCCGATGGTGGCCAGGTCCATCAGGGTGCGGTTCTTTTTATCGCGGCCGGTCTCGGCACGCAGGGCCATGTAACGGTCAAATGCAGCCTGCACAACTTCGTCGTCAATCTTGACATCGTTCAGGATGGTGCCGAAGGTGGTGTGACGGCAGTGGTCAGACCAGTAGGTATCGATCAGGCGGATTTCGGTAATGGTCGGGTCGCGCTGTTCAGATTTGAAGTAGTTCTGGCAGAACACAATGTCGGCATGGTCCATGGCCAGGCCCTTTTCATTGCGGAAATTCTCCAACGCAGCGTCATCCAAAGCGCAGAAGCCGTTCAGGGTTTCCACAGCGGTGGGCACGGCAAATTCCATTTTCAGGGTATCGCGGGTGTCCAGGCTGGCCTCGCGGGCTTCCACCGGGTTGATGACGTACTTCTTGATGGCTTCCAGATCCTCTGCGCTCAGCTCGCCGTCCAGCAGGTAGATGCGGGCACTGCGCACAGACGGACGCTCGCCCTGGCTCAGCAGCTGGATACACTCGGAAGCAGAATCTGCACGCTGGTCAAACTGGCCGGGCAGATACTCCACAGCAAACACCGTCTTGGCGGTGGGCAGCTCGGTATAGGTCACATCGACTGGCGGTTCGCTGAACACGGTGGGGATGGCTTTCTCAAACAGGTCGCGGTCAATGCCTTCCACATCATAGCGGTTCAACAGGCGCAGAGCTTTCAGGCCCTTAATGCCAACCAGCTCAACCAGTTCATGCTTCAGGCCCTGGGCTTCGCCGTCAAAGCCGGGCTTCTTTTCTACATAAATGCGGTAAACCATTCTTGTTTAACCCTCCTGTGCTTTCATTGCCGCAAGGGCACGGGCACCAATATCACTGCGGCGGTGCAGTTTGTCAAAATGGATGCAGTCAGCAGCGGCGTAAGCCTTTTTCAGGGCTTCGGGCAGGGTGGCGGCGGTTGCCGTTACACCCAGCACGCGGCCGCCGTTGGTAACCAGCTTGCCATCCTTGATGGCGGTACCGGCATGGTACACGGTCACATCGGCAGCACCGGGCACCTGGCCATTCTCCAGGCCGGTGATCTCCTTGCCCTTTTCATAGGCAACGGGGTATCCGCCGGAAGCCAGCACCACACAGGCGGCAGCGCCATCGCTGAACTTGACCTCGGTCTTGTCCAGCGTGCCGTTGGTGCAGGCCTGCATCACGGTCAGCAGGTCGCTTTCCAGCAGGGGCAGTACTACCTGGGTTTCGGGGTCGCCAAAGCGGCAGTTGTATTCAATTACCTTGGGGCCGTCCGGGGTCAGCATCAGGCCAAAGTACAGGCAGCCCTTAAAGGGGCAACCCTCTGCCTGCATGGCGGCAACCGTAGGCAGGAAAATCTTCTCCATGCACTCGGCGGCAATGGCGGGGGTGTAGCAGGGGTTGGGGGCAACGGTGCCCATGCCACCGGTGTTCAGGCCCTCGTCATGGTCCAAAGCGCGCTTGTGGTCCATGCTGGAAACCATCGGCTTGACGGTTTTGCCATCACAGAAGGACAGCACGCTGACTTCCGGCCCGGTCAAAAATTCTTCCACCACAACATGGTTGCCGGAAGCGCCGAACTTTTTGTACAGCATGATTTCCTTTACGCCATCGGTGGCTTCCTGCTCATTCTGGCAGATCAGCACGCCTTTGCCCAGCGCCAGGCCATCCGCCTTGATAACAACCGGGTACTTGCCCTTGCTGCGGATGTAATCCATCACCTTGGCGGGGTCATCAAAGGTTTCATAGCCGGCGGTGGGAATGCCGTATTTTTTCATCAGGTCCTTGCTGAACACCTTGCTGGCTTCAATGCGGGCGGCAGCGGCATCCGGGCCAAAAGCAGGGATGCCCACCTTGGCCAAAGCATCCACCATGCCAAGGGCAAGGGGATCGTCCTGTGCAACAACAACATAATCAAAGGCTTCTGCCTTGGCAAAGGCGACCATGGCGTCTACATCCGTTGCAGGGATGTTTTTGCAGGTGGCATCGTAACCAATGCCGCCGTTGCCAGGGGCACACCAGATATCGCCGCAGTCGGGGCTTTTTTTCAGCGCGCGGATAATGGCGTGTTCACGCCCGCCGCCGCCAACAACCAGAATTTTCATGGCAAACTCCTTAGCTTGAAATGAAAAAAGAATAATGAATAAAGAATAATGAAGGTGGACCGCGTTGCTGCGCACCGCTTAAAAAATATTAGAACTCTAATATCCAAAACCGTGCCGCTTGCGGCACACCTTCATTCTTAATTATTCTTTATTATTTATTATTTAGCAAAAACTTCGTTTTTGCTTAGTGGTGGAACAGCCGGATACCACAGAACGCCATGGCAATGCCGTACTTGTTGCAGGTGGCAATAACCTGATCATCGCGGATGGAGCCGCCCGGCTGCACAATGGCGGTCACACCGCTGCGGCGGGCGCGCTCAATGTTGTCCCCAAAGGGGAAGAATGCATCACTGCCCAGGGCAACATTCGTTACCTTGCTCAGCCAGGCTTTCTTTTCCTCGGCAGTCAACGGGGCAGGCTGCACAGTAAAGGTTTCGGCCCAAACGTCATCCCCAATCACATCCTCCGGGGTATCGCCGATGTAAACATCTATCGCGTTATCGCGGTTGGGCTTGGAGATATCCTCGCGGAACGGCAGGTCCAGAACCTTGGGCATATGGCGCAGCTGCCAGTTGTCGGCTTTCTGGCCTGCCAGGCGGGTGCAGTGGATGCGGCTTTGCTGGCCTGCGCCCACACCGATGGTCTGGCCGTCCTGCACATAGCAGACGGAGTTGGACTGGGTGTATTTCAGCACGATCAGGCTCATGATCAGATCGCGCTTCTGGGCATCGGTCACCGTCTTGTTCTCGGTTACAAAGTTTTGCAGCATGGTATCCACGCTGATCTCCAGATCCTGGCGGCCCTGCTCAAAGGTGACACCGAATACGGTGCGGCGCTCCAGCGGAGCGGGGATATAATCTGGATCAATGGCAACGATGTTGTAGTTGCCTTTCTTTTTGGATTTCAGCACTTCCAGGGCGTCGGCGTCATAGCCAGGGGCAATGATGCCGTCCGAAACTTCGTGCTGGATCAGCTTTGCGGTGGCAAGGTCGCACACATCAGACAGGGCGATCCAGTCACCAAAGCTGGACATGCGGTCCGCACCGCGGGCACGGGCATAAGCGCAGGCCAGGGGAGAAAGCTCAGCCTCTGCACTAATATGATACATCTTTCTCAGCGTTTCGTCCAGTGGCAGGCCAATGGCGGCACCGGCGGGGGAAACATGCTTAAAGCTGGCAGCAGCAGGCTGGCCCAGGGCTTTTTTCAGGTCGCGCACCAGCTGGTAGCTGTTGAACGCATCCAGAAAGTTGATGTAGCCCGGCTTGCCATTCAAAATGGTAACGGGAAGATCAGAACCGTCTGCCATAAAAATGCGGGCAGGCTTCTGGTTGGGGTTGGTGCCGTATTTCAGCTGGAATTCGTTCATAAGTTCAGCCCTCCACCGTGTTGTATTTGTTCAGGATCACATCTTCATAATCGCCGGTTTCCAGCGTGATGGCACGCACAAACAGGCTGACCTTATTATCTTCGTTCAGGGCTTCCCACAACTTTCCGGCAAATTCGTCGGCATCGTTCTGGTCCAGTGTCACGCGCAGCGGCTCACCGGCAAAGCTGGGGATGGGGGAGCCGTTTTTCTGGTAGGTGGTAATCAGCTGGCCTTCGCCTGCAATGGGCTGCGGATAGTCAAAGGTCTGGCGCTGCACGCTGGCGGGGTTGCCATCGCAGCTTTTCAGGATGCTCAGCTTGTAGCCGCCGCGACGCATATCCACAACGCCGGAAATGCGGGGAGTAAAGTTGGGGGCATCGTCCTCAAAAGTGCGGGTGGCAAGGGCTGCTTCAAAGCCGTAACCAGGGAACAGGTTATCCCGCATGTAGCGGTAAATGGTATCCGTCTGGTCACCGTTGGTCACAATGGTGGTATCGTTCAGGGTCAGAACCGGGTTATAGATGATCAGGTGGGGATCTTCCAGCTTGGCGGGGTCTGCGGCTACCGTGCGGATGCCGCCGGGGATGGCGTCAAACACGCGGTTGCGGCTGTTGGCGCTGCGGCCC
>UMBE01055071.1_pt1 | contig 10853 bp, 7 predicted proteins | sample 1963881 | NCBI WGS metagenome assembly UMBE01 (sample SAMEA4835933, study PRJEB28245) | human gut metagenome | biome: gut microbiome; material: fecal sample | place: Denmark | collected 2008 | reverse complement strand
ATTAATCAGAATTCTGTTGCATTTGCAAGTTGAATTCAGCAAAAGTTGTAGAGAGGTGAGCCGCTCCAACACCATGTAACACTCAATGGTACGTTGCGAACGCTCGCAAACTTCTGTAAGTGCTTCATAACATTTCATGTTGATGGAATCATGTGCTGGTTCGTCATCTTCCCCCAAAAGATAAACGGCCTTGGTTTGGAATGCATCCAGCTTGTTCAGAGTGTCTTTCCGCACACGACTTCCATAATACACATAGATGTTGCGTGTGTACTTCTTGGGGATTTCAGAAAAGACATGGGCACGTACTTCTTCCGCGTCTTTTGAAGTAAGGATAACGATGTCGCGCTTGGTGTTCGCTTCGTCCTCCAACAGTGATTTTATCAGGTTCACCAACATACTACCGGATCCGATAATCAGGATGTGGTCGTCCACATCATAAGCTACTCCTCCGTTGCGGTATCGGTCAATCCGTCGTTCCAAAAAGTTTCCGACTGAACCGATTAACAGGCTTGTAAAAAGCACAGCACCAAGAAGAGTCATTAGCAACTGAAATATTACATTCCCGTTATTTGTGGAAGAGCCACAAAATGAGCCAGGATCAAGTAATAACTCTATCACTCTCCATCCTTTCACATTAAAACATGATGATATGATTAATCCAATACCACCACCAATGATAAGTAGAAAAATTAGCCATACAAATTGACTTCCTTTTCCTTTATAAAATGCCTTGTCAAAACTCTTTCGTAGACAAGTCCAAACCGCTTTGATCATTTTAACAATTACATTCATCTTTATTCCGCTTTTCTTTTATCAAAATACTTCTCTACCGTTGTGCATACTACCATATAGTCGTATTCTTTGTAGTCGGGGTTTGCAGGTAGTTTGTCCCAATCAGTAATACAAAGGTGCTTTTTTGTCTTTTCATTGCAACTATTCGATATGGCTTTTGCTTCTTCAATCGGCATGGGCAAATATCCCATCATCAGGTGTGATGCGTTCCATCTGAGGTGTTCGCCTATCGAAACATTGAGGAGTCGGCAACGCCAATCCTGTTCTGCTTGGCTTCCTGTTTCCATTTTAATCGGCCATGACGGAAGTACGGGCGTCTCTGACACATCATGTAGACCCAGCAGCACTTCTTTGGTGTAACAGTGCTTGCTGTTCGCCCTGTCTTGCATCAGCTTCCTGTTTATTCTTCGGTATCCTAATAATTTGGTCTGTTCTCTTCCTACTTCGTAATCCCACCTATCGTTAAACGACCTGCATTCTTCATGGGCAACCTGGCAATAAGCTTCATAGAACTTGACTGCTTCATCTTTTTCCGCATCATCCACCACCCATTTCTTTGTATAAATGTCGCTTGGATTACCGAAATGCTCCATAGCAGAAAAATGGCAGTTTCCATAAGCTTCAATTATTTTTTGGAATTTGTATTCAGAGCCGGAGTCATAAAGGCGCACAAGGATTTTGAATTTATTGAAACCGTTCTGTCGGTGTTGCAGGGCATATTCATAAATCATGGTAGCAATGTGTAGGTTGCGCTCGTCTTCCCCTGTGGCAACTACCACGTAGTTTAGATTGTCTACAAGTCTGTGCAATTGGTCAAGGAATTCGAGTGTTCCGGCATTGCACGGGTGGAGTGTAATTTCATTTATGTCCTCTAAAAGAGGTAAGGACGGTATCTCTTGGTACAGCTCTCCTCTCATCTCGTCGACTTGTTTGTCGAACACATGAAAATCCACAGGCGTTTTCTTTCCGTGGCAGTCTGCAAAAGCTGAAAACTCATAAAGGAATCGTAATGCTTCCTGTCCGGTAGTGCCAAAACCGATGATGAATGCGGTGAACGGTTTCTTTGTCTCCACGCAACCTAACTGATGATTTATTTCTACAAAGTTGATGGGATGGGCAAGGCATTTGCCTTCTTCGTTTTTCCGCATGGCAAACTCCATGACGGCAGCTTTCGAATCATCAATGATTTGTAGTTTTCCTTTGGTAGGTTCAGCCAGAATTGCTACTTCCTTTGTTTCCCTGGCATTACAGTATATGCGATTTGCATTTCTTCCTGCTTCACAGGTCAGTAGATTGATGGCTGCGTGTATATTGGCATTTTCATTGTTGGATAAGATAAAAAAGTTTGTTTCCTCTGATCTGTTCATGAATTTTGCCAGCTTTCCGAGGTTTATCTCCCGAAGTATTTCCGGATGAGTCGCATCTATTGCATCCGGCGACATTGAGCTTCGTAATAGGATATACTTTATATCTGAAAGTTGCTTTGCTGCCTTAGATTTATAAGACAGTAAGCCCATTATGCCACTGAAGCCCTGTCCGGTCCTGTTTTCTTCTTGAGTCTGCGGCCAATCTACAAAAACAATTCTAGCCTTACCTTTAGTCTCTTTGTAGATATTTTTAGCCAGAAGCATGCTTTTTTCATTCAATCCCCAAAACACATTCAGCTCGGGCTTCTTAGGTGCATATATCCAGATGAGTCCTCGCATATAATCCGCCACCCGTTTGCCAAAGCACGCTACAGCAAAAATCATGCTTACCGCTACTGCTGCCGCATGGATGAGAGCAAAGCAAAACATGTAGCCGGAGTTATTTTTGCAATTTTCCGCAATGCCAATCAAATTGGATTTTGACAAAAACATTTCGAATGCAGACAGGGCTGAACGCAGTGCAAGCGTCACAAAACAACCCACTGTTCCAGCATAAGCATACCCGACATAATATATAGCCATACCAGAAACGAAAACAAGCCAAGCCGTTTCCGGTAACACTTCATTTATCAGCGATGGGATATTAAACTTTCCTCTCACCAATCTTACAAGCTCTCTCGCCCACAAATACAAGCGTATGATACAGACTATAAGAATAAAGAAGAAAACAATCCATACCGGGTTTATGAAACAGTAATCCCCATTTTCCAGCTGCCCTAATAACACACTGCTATTTTCTGAGCACGAATCTTCAACAGCAATAAATAAAGGTAAGGTAAGCATATATATGATTTTACAAAGTCTGTTCCCGTATTATACTGATTTAAACATTTGATTATCCTTGCCTGGAATCTTTGCAATAAAGCTGCTCGGTATATAGGCTGTAGCAGCAAGACAAACTCCTTCCAACTTGACCACTACACGTTGCTGCCCTGTCACTCTCGCTACTTTTCCGACAACTCCTTCAAAATCGCCTTTTACAACTTGTACCCAGTCTCCGTTCTTGTAATGGCATTGTTGTGGGGTTACCACACATATATGTTCATTGTTGACGCTCGTTAAGCGGATGAAATTCACCATCTCCCGGTAGTCAACCGTAAGAGGTGGATTTTTCCCACAGGGCAAAGTCTTGAAGTGGTCGTAATAATAGGAAATGAAAAATAGGTCCGGTGTTGTTTTTATGCAAGAATCCAACACTTCTTGAGAAGTATATGCAAACAGTAAATTAGAAAGAAGAGGTTGAAGTGATTTCCTCCTTTTACCCTTGGTGGATTTCCATACAAAATGTCTTGGAATATAGGTGCTTACATTGTTTTTTTCTAAAAAAACGATAGCTTGATTTACCCTATTGTAGGTTACGCGTAGTACAAACCATTTCTTGTCTGGATCAGGCGCGTATTTCACCGACACCTCTGTCGTAATGTCTTGTTTTTCAGAGGGTGACGCTGGAGGTAAGTCCGGCGTAAGAGGATTATACTCGCCTCGTCGAGTTTCCACATTAGACAATGTGTTCATAGTAAACTAGTTACAACCCGTAACACTTTTGTTTCCCTCTCTTGTTGAAAGAGGAACTCCCGGCAACAAAGTTAAATAAAAGAAAGCAAATCGAAATGTTTTTTTAGGGGAATTGTACGATGTATGTCGAAAAACATATAAATGTTAATCGAATTAGTTCCATCTTAATCAACCAGACATGGACGCTCTGACAAATATATAGAAAAATAACAGTCAATACTATCATTTTCTCAACAAATGAAATTAGTCCTTGGAAATTGTGACGCATTTCTTGATGAGTCCATACGTGTCTGATATTTCAGGTCGGGAGTGGAAGCTGTCGGGCGAGGTTTCTATTGCGAGTCTCGAGTCACAGGCAATGCCTTCGACAGAGATTCTGAGCAGATGTGCATCATGCACGGCATTCGCTCCATACGCCGTTTTTAGTTAGGCATGCTTGTTCCTTCGTGCTTAATTCTTATGGATGCTGGTAGTTTACGTCCTTTCAAGGCCGTAGTTCGTTTTCATTGTGATGTAGATTCACTGTACTTTATTTTATATTCCCAGCTTGTTCAATCTCCCGTATCGAGTTCCCCAATAAATTCATTCACTATTGTGATGACCATTTTATGCGGTACGGCTGAGTCAAAGCGCACGACATTATCCTTTTGTGACGTCGGCACGATTATTTCGGCGCCAGTGACTCCCTGTAAGCCCTCGGCGACATTCCGAGATGCCTGGTCACATAACGGCTGAAATAGGAGAGTGTAGTGAAGTTCATTTCCTCTGCAATCTGAGCGATAGAGAGCGTCGGGTTTTCGAGATACTCCCTTATCATCGGAACGGTGTAACGGTCGATGTAAAAAGTGACGCTCTTGCCCGTCTGCCGCTTTACGGTGTTGGAGAGGTACTTGACGGTTACGTTCAGTTGTTCAGCATAATAAGCCACTTCCCGGTATTTCTTGCTGCGTCCGCTTTCCAGCAACGCCATCAGTTCCTTTACGACATACATGCTCCTGTCCGTGGCGAATATCGGGGTGTGGTTCTTGGCGTGGAAATAAAACAGGTCGTAAATCAGCGGGAGGGCCAGCCCGCCTATCAGCTCGCGGTAAAAAAGATGGCCGGTGTCGGCGATGCGGTCGCGGATGTTGTGTATGTCGCGCACCAGTCGCTCCGCGTCCTCTTCTGACAAGGGGATGATTGGGTTGTCGTACAGGCTGATGCCCCCGAAGCCTTCTCCTTGCAGGCACACCATGTGGACGCACCAGCCTTTCAGTTTCACCGAACCTATCAGTTGGAACCGTGTGGAATATACGATTTCCAGTTCTTTCTCCTTTGCCATACCGCAAAATTATTGCGATTATCCGTATCGTGCAAAAAGATTTGTGCTTTTGGTGAAACATTAAGCGCCTTTTGTGAAATAAGAAGGGCGCGAAAGCGGCGTAACTTTGCACCGTGAGCAGCAACGGAACGGACAAAGAGCAGAGCGCATATCGTTTTACGGCTCACCTCGGCGCGGCAGTTTGGACGTGCCGTTCCGCCAATCCATCTGCGGGCGTATCAAACCGTTGACGGGCGTCACAAGTGGCGCCCCTACGTTTCCCAGGCGGCGGTTTGGTTCCGCCAATCCGTTGTCGGGCGTCACAAGTGGCGCCCCTACGTTTCCCGGGCGGCGGTTTGTCAATCGTAGGGGCGACATTCATGTCGCCCGGATGGCAGGTGGGAATATGCGGGACCGCGGCGGTTTGGTTCCGCCAAATCGGTTGACGGGCGTGCCAATCGTCGGCGGGCGTATCAAACCGTCTACGGGCGTCACAAGTGGCGCCCCTACGTTTCTTGGGCGGCAGTTTAGTTCCGCCAAATCGGTTGGCGGGCGTCACAAGTGGCGCCCCTACGTCTCCCGGTCGGCGGTTTGTCAATCGTAGGGGCGACATTCATGTCGCCCGGATGACAGGCGGGAATATGCAGGACCGCGGCGGTTTGGTTCCGTCAATCGTCGGCGGGCGTATCAAACCGTCTACGGGCGTCACAAGTGGCGCCCCTACGTCTCCCGGGCGGCGGTTTGGTTCCGCCCAATCGGTTGGCGGGCGTCACAAGTGGCGTTCCTGCGTTTCCCGGGCGGCGGTTTGTCAATCGTAGGGGCGACATTCATGTCGCCCGGGTGGCAGGCGGGAATATGCGGGAACGATGGATTGAAGCAAGTGCCCGAGGCAGACAGGAATACATCAAGTAGTAACAACCCGATAAAAACAAAGAATCATGCAGACAGTAAAATTATCAAACGGTGTGGAAATGCCGGTTTTAGGTTATGGCGTGTATCAGGTGACTCCCGGGGAGTGTGAGTGCTGCGTAACGGATGCCCTGAGCGTGGGCTACCGGATGATAGACACGGCGCAGGCTTACTTCAACGAGGAAGGCGTGGGCCGTGCGGTGAAGAAAAGCGGCATCCCGCGCGGGGAACTGTTCCTTGTGACAAAGGTGTGGATATCCAACGCCGGGTATGAGAAGGCAAAGGCCTCTATCGACGAGAGCCTGCGCAAGCTCCAGACTGACTACATCGACCTGCTGCTCATCCACCAGCCGTTCAACGACTACTACGGCACCTACCGCGCCATGGAGGAAGCGTACAGGGCAGGCAAGCTCCGCGCCATCGGTGTGTCGAACTTCTATCCCGACCGCTTCATCGACCTCGCCGAGTTCTGCGGCATCAAGCCGATGGTGAACCAAGTGGAGACGCACGTGTTCAACCAGCAACGCCAGCCGCAGGAAATCATGAAGGAGTACGGCGCGCAAATCATGTCATGGGGGCCGTTCGCAGAAGGACGCAACGACTTCTTCACTAACCCCGTGTTGAAAGCCATCGGCGAGAAATATGGCAAGTCCGTGGCTCAGACCGCCCTGCGTTTCCTCATCCAGCGCGGTGTGGTGTTCATTCCGAAGTCCACGCACAAGGAACGCATGGTGCAGAACCTCGATGTGTTCGACTTCTCCCTTTCCGCCGAGGACATGGAGGCCATTGGCAGGCTGGACAAGGGCGAGAGCCTGTTCTTCTCACACTATGCCCCCGACACGGTAAAGTGGCTGACGAGGCTGGGGAAGTAAGGTGATGCCCAGGGCCAAATGGCCGGCACGGCCATTGCCTCATTGTGCCAGCGGGGCTGGTGATGGCAGGTTGCGTCAACCGCCACAGGCGCGCCGATGTGGTGCGCTTTGATCAAGGCTTTTGCTTTTAGTGAGACAGGAAATGAGGTGCAGCAGAGAGGCGCCTTATTTCCTGTCTGCATTTCCCTAAGGCGTATGACAACAGCCTAGGACTGGCCTGTCCGTCAGCAGGAGTCAAGGCTGCAATAAGGGGGGCAGGCCGCTGCGGAGGGCATCCAGGTGGAATGCTGGTTCCCGTTGGGCGGCGCGATGAGCAACGGTGCGCTGCTGCGTGACCCCGTGATAAAGCAGATAGCCGAAGCCCACGGCAAGCCCCCGGCACAGGTCATCCTGCGCTGGCACATCCAGGAGGGTTTCTCCGTCATCCCCGGCGCTTCGAATCCCGACTACATCAGGGAGAACATCCAAATCTTCGACTTCCAGCTGACCGACGATGAGATGCGGCAGATGCGCTCGATCAACAAGGAGAAGCGCTTCTTCAACGCCACGCTGGAGGATGTGGAGAAGATGGTTGGGGGAGCAAGGCTGTGATGGCCTGACACACACGATAGGAAAAGCATCTCCGTGGAGGCATGGGGTGCTTTTCTGATTTGATGAGCTGTAACTTTTGCCGCTCCTTGATTATCCTTATCTTCGCAAATGGAACATAAAAAATAGCGGTGGGGAATCCGTGCCGGGTAATTCGGAAACTCAAATAAAAGTCTATACAAAAAACTCCCGCAACGGGATTCTCTGCGCTGCGGGAGTTCTTGCTTTTCTTTACCCGTAGGTCTCAATCAGGAACTTCACGAACTGCGGGTCGCCGAAGCTGACCGTCCCCGCGTCGTGGCGGTTGAGCGTGGCGATACGTTTCATCTCCTCGTCGGTCAGCGTGAAGTCGAAGATGTCCAAGTTCTGCCGCATCCGCTCCACATGCGTGCTCTTGGGGATGGCGACGATGCCCCGCTGCGTGAGCCAGCGCAGAGCCACCTGTGCGGCGGTCTTCCCGTAGCCTTTGCCGATGGAGGCGAGCAGTTCGTCCTTGACCACGCCTTCGGCGCCCTCGCCGCCGAGCGGCCCCCATGCCATCATCTTCGTGCCGTGCTCCGCAAGAACCGGCCCGATGCCCTGTTGCTGGACGAGCGGATTGCATTGCAGCTGGTTCACCATCGGCTTGATGTCCACATAGTGGGCGAAGTCGAAGAAACGTCCGGCCTGGAAGTTGCTTACCCCGATGGCGCGCACCTTGCCCGTGCGGTAGGCTTTCTCCATCGCCCTCCATGAGCCGAACACGTCGCCGTATGCCTGATGGATGAGCAGCAGGTCGATGTAGTCGGTCCGGAGCTTGCGCAGGCTCTCGTCGATGCTTGCCGCCGCTTTCTCCTCGCCGGCATTCGAAATCCATACTTTCGTCACCAGGAAGATGTCCTGTCGGGGAATCCCGCTCTTGCTGACGGCGTTTCCTACTCCCTCTTCGTTGAAGTAGGCCTGCGCCGTGTCAATCAGGCGATAGCCCACGCTCAGGGCATCGCTGACGCACCGTTCGCATTCCTGCGGGGCGACCTTGAACACCCCGTAGCCCAATAACGGCATTTTCACGCCGTTTGTCAGTTTGATGGTCTGCATATCGTCTTGTTTAATTGGTTATCTATATACGGACAAAGGTACGGCGTAATATCGGGTCCTTTCCTACACGGATTACGGATGCTTGTGCCTTTTTTACGGATTGTCCAGGCTCCGGACGGCGGTTGTCGGGGCGGAGTGGTGTTGTCGGGGATAATGAGAGTATATGTTAACAAACCTCCCCTCGAACTTGGCTTTTATCTGTTTTCTTATAGAAGCGGACGGCACCGGTCAGCCTGAAACTACTTCAATCCTCATTCTGCAATCCTGTTCGCCTTGCAAAATGGAATGGCAGGGTTTCACCTGAAAATCCCGCCCTTTCCAAAGGCTTTGCAAAGAGTAGGGAACACTCTGACGGGAGCATTCACAGAGTAAAGGCGTTGTGACATATCCTTTCTTGCACAAATGGCAAGTACATTCCAAGAAGGTGAGATAATAGACTTTGCCTTTTTCCACGACCTCACCTTTTACTCCCGGCAATCCATTCGCCAGCTGAAAAACCCTTTGAACCAATCTGATAGTTCCATGAATATCAGATGTCGGAGTGAGAAAATTCGCCGTTAATCCAGAAAGTGGCTTCCTTACCAACGAAGTGAAGAAGCACATAATTCGGGTCACTCGGTCCGCCGGGAAAATGATAAGCAAACCAGTCTTGCCACATTTCCTTGCGGATGGCATCATCCGTGATAACCTCTACCGTTCCGCGTAGGGCAACCCCGTCTCCGTAATGGTCATAACAAAGACCTGCCTTGTTGTTTGCCTTAAAATCATTGACCTTTACAGAGTCAGCACTTGTCGCCATCCATACCTCATGAAAACCCTTTGCTCCAATCTTGGACATCTGCACAGGTCGAGGATAACCGTTGGTGTCAATGGAAGCGACCGTCACGTTTTCGCATTGGGCAAGCAAATGAGTCGCTTTTTCCGTCAGTGTCCGTTCATCTTTTTCTTTCCACCGTTTCAGGCGCGGAAAGTATTGAAGCATCTGTTCTTTGGCCTGTATGGGAGTTAAGTTACATCCAGCCTGTGCATTCCATTGGTCTAAGAATTGCAGGCAGAACTCAATCATTTGTCCCATCGTGAAATCCTGGGTAAACGTGCCGTTCTTGTAACAATACATGCAATAATCCTCGCTGCGGCTTCCATCGGCATGGGTCCCTCTGTTCGCATCGTTCAGGAGCATGCCGCAACTTTGACAAAATTGTTGTTCCATATATATCCTATTTAATGTCTGTCTCTTCCTTTATAGGCGTTATGGCTACTTGACAAGGGAAAGAATATCAGCCCCGGAACGCTGTCGGGCTTACTCCCAGATGCTGTTGCACGTAGCGGCTGAAATAGGCCGGCGACGAGAAGCCGAACATGTCGGAAATGCGGGCGAACGTCAGGGACTTGTCGCGCAGCAGGCGGGAAATGTCGAGGACGGTGTAGCGGCTTATCCAGTAGTTGGCGGCGTAGCCGCTTATCTTCCGGGATACTTCGGACAGGTAGTTGGGCGTGACGCACAGCTTGTCGGCGTACCAGTTGACCTCACGGTGCTCGCGGAACGTCCCGTTTTCCAGCATGTTGAGGAAACGGCTCATGATGGCGGCGCTTGGCAGCGGGATGTTGTCCACTCCGTAGAGGTGGGAATGGAAATCGAAGAAGTCGATGATGAGCATCTGAATGGAGGCTATCAGCAGGTCGCGGCGGAAGTGGTGGCCGGTCTGCGCCAGTCTTGATTCCACCATCTCGAAATCCTTGCGGCACAGTTCCCGTTGTCCGGCATCCAGTTTCATGATGGGATTGAGGAACAGGGCGAGCTGGCCTTTCATGCCGTAGTTGCTGAGCGGCGTGGAGAGTACGACAAGCTCTGAGGTGACGTATATGACCTTTACCCGGAAATCGGCCGCCGGGAGGATGCTTTCCACCAGCTTCCCCTTGCGGACAATCATCAGGTCGCCCGCTTGCAGCTCGCGTTCCTTTCCGTTGTATTTCAGTTTGCAGCGGCCTGCCAGGCAAAGGGCGTGGGCAAGGTAATTGCTGTAAGCGTCCGTGCCCAGTCCTTCGAGGGTATCCTTGATGATGATGTTTTCCACTTCTGCCATGTCTTCATTCTTTGAGTTCCTTCGCGAATATACGTATTTCAGGCCAGTAACTCTTTGGCGGCGTCCCCTTTTTGTGCTTGTTGGGAGAATATGGGGACTATGTCGGGGCCTGCCGTGATTCTTGTCGTGAGGCTGTTCCTCGGCGCGGCCGGTATGTACGGAACCGCCGCCCGTCCGCCAGATTCGGCATTGTGCCTGATGCCGGAGTGCAGGGGCAACGTTCCTGCCTCCTGCGGGGCGCGAGCTGCCGGGGATACGGAACAGGCCGGAACGCTCGCCATGTGTGAGC
>UMBE01042451.1_pt1 | contig 10900 bp, 5 predicted proteins | sample 1963881 | NCBI WGS metagenome assembly UMBE01 (sample SAMEA4835933, study PRJEB28245) | human gut metagenome | biome: gut microbiome; material: fecal sample | place: Denmark | collected 2008 | reverse complement strand
AAGCTTATAAATAAAAGGTTTATTTCATTTCTTATTGATAAATATGAATTTTTTCATAAAAGATTTAGAGTATTTGCAAAAATAATTAATATGTGTTAAAATTAGCTCATAAAATTACTAAAGACTTATTAATTATCCATTTATAATTCATATTTTTACTAATTATATGTAGTACTTACATAGAAATATTTATTGAATAGGTATGCAACAGATAATAATGGTAATGAAATAACTGTAAATCCAACAGATAATACGTTGAACTTCTCTGGAGATAGAAATGTTACGGTAGAAGCCAACAAAGAAGACGGTTCTATTGATGTATCGTTGAATGATGATATCGTATTAGGCGGTAAAGATGGCTCGACTTCCAGAGTAGAAATAGGCGGTACAAATGGTACTATCATGGCAACGAAAGACGCTAATGATATGGCTGCAACAACAACAATTGATGGTGGAAATGTTTATGTAGGAAGTAGCATATCTGTTGGAGATAAAGTAGAAATAACAGATAAAGATATTACAGGACTTTCAAATACTAGCTGGAATGGCACTACAGATGATGAAAGTAGAGCAGCAACAGAAGGACAATTGAAAGATGTATCAGATACAGTAAATGCAGGTTGGACAGCAACAGATAGTAATGGAGCTTCAATTGTTGTAAATCCAGAAAATGGAAGTACATTGAATTTTGCTGGAGATAGAAATATCGAAGTAAAAGCAAATGAAAAAGATGGTTCCATTGATGTATCATTAGATGATGATATGGTACTTGGAGGTAAAGAAGGTACTTCTAGAGTAGAAATAGGTGGTACAAATGGTACTATCATGGCAACAAAAGATCCTAATAGTATGGCTGCAACAACAACAATTGATGGTGGAAATGTTTATGTAGGAAGTAGCATATCTGTTGGAGATAAAGTAGAAATAACAGATAAAGATATTACAGGACTTTCTAATACCGAATGGAATGGAACAACAACAACACCAGATAGAGCAGCAACAGAAGGTCAGTTACAACAGGTATCTAATGATGTAAATGCAGGATGGATTGCAACTGATAATAATGGTAGCCAGGTAAATATTACTCCAGATAATAATAAATTGAACTTTGCTGGAGATGAAAATGTTACAGTAACTGCTGCTAATAATGAAATAAAAGTAGCATTAAAAGATGATATAGTACTTGGCGATTATCTTAACGGTGACGATGGTGTATTAATTGGTGGAAGCAGTGGAACAATTAGTGCGACTAATTCTATTACTGTTGGTGAAGACCAAGGTCTCATTATTGATGGACAGAAAAAAGAAATTCAAGGACTTTCTAATACTACATGGAATGAAAAGATAGCAAATGATGCAGCAGTAGAAGGTTCTACAGCAGCAAGTACAGCAGCAACTCAAGGTCAGTTACAAGAAGTATCAAAAGTTGCTAATGCAGGTTGGACTGCTTCTGATGGAACAAATTCAATTTCTGTAAAACCAAATGAAACTTTGAATTTTGTTGGTGATGAAAACTTAACAGTAAGTGCAGATGGAACAGATAAAGAACTCAAAGTATCATTAAACGATGACATTACTTTAAAAGGTGATAGTAGCAGTATTGAATTAACAGGCACAAAAGGTACTATTCAAGTAAATCAAGAAACAGCAGAAGGTACAAATTTCACTAATATTAATGGTAATGTTGTTTCTATTGGTTATACTAATAGTGAAGGTATTGAAAATGCTATTGTTATTGATGGTGGCAAGGGTACAATAACAGGTCTTTCAAATACTACTTGGGATGATGAACTCGCAAAACAAGTAGCAAACAGTGAAGAGCTTCAAGGAACAGCTGCAACTCAAGGTCAATTACAACAAGCTGTAAGTGAAGTAGCAGAAGTCGCTAATGCAGGATGGAATGCAAAAGCTGGTGGTAATACTATTAATGTAAAACCAAACGAAACCTTAAACTTTGAAGGCGATGGAAATATAACAGTAAGTGCTACTGGTGGAACAAGTAATGAACTTAAATTTGGTTTAAATGATAATATTACTTTAGGTGATAAAGCAGGTCAAAAAACATCTACAAGTCTTACACTTTATACAGATCCTACTCTTAAAGAAGTGACTAGAATAGGAGAAGATGGAAACCCAGAAACAGTAAAAGTAACAGGATATATTCCAGAATCGTATATTGACGATCAAGAAAGAGTCGATAATTTTATTTCTACTCATGGTGGATTTATGATGTATGCAACAAATACTTCAGGAGAAGGGGTATTTGGTATAACTACAGATGGTATGGTTCATGCAAAAGATGTTATATCTTATATGCCTAATTCAGATTCAACTTCAAAGGATAAAATTTTAAAATACAGCTTAAATGATATTGGTGATATTGTAACTCAGATTGCTCATGGTCAATATGATAAAACAGGTATGGAATATACATTAATTTCTGATTTCAGTAGTCAAGCAGATAAAGATAAACCATTCCAACCAGAAGAAGGAGAACGTACTATTGGTTTAGCAGTTCGTGAAGATGGTGCAGTAGTTGTTGGTGCAGTTGTAAATGAAGATGGCTACATTAATGATAGTGGTATTAGAATTAATGCTGAAAAGAGAGTTAATAAAGATGGCACTACTAGCAGTGATAATATGGCTACAATTACAGGATTAGAAAATACAACATGGACACCACCTGAACCAGAACAGTCACAAATAGCTACTTTTGCAGATGACACACCTAAAACAAGTAGAGCTGCAACAGAAGCTCAATTAAATGATTTATATAGTTCAGTTGTTGGTTATAATACCTACATGACAAAAGATGGTTCTGTAAATATTGATTATGGTCATGTTACCTTAAAAGGTGAAAAAAAATATACAGTTACTACTGATGCTAATGGTGTTAAATCTTATAGTGGTGGCGTAATACTTGATAATGTTGCATATGCTTCTGGTGAAGAAGGTAGTGAAGCTGTAAACGTTGATTATCTCAATGATGCTATTAAAGATGCAGTTAAAGATGGTCCTGTCGCTAGTAATGAAAAACATTTAGACACAAGTAAGACTTATACACCAGATAAAACAACAGGTACAATTACTATCAATGAAGTTGATGGTACTGGAGCAGTAACAGGTAATCAGTTAGTTATTAACGATGTAGCAAGTAAAGCTGAACTTGATAGCTTGAAAACTGGTGTTGGTGATCGTAATTATAACAATGTTACAGATACTACTCCTATTGCAAATGGTGATAGTGTAACTACTGCTATTGGTAAACTCAATAATAGTATTAAAGGTGTAACACAAGATGTTATTAATAATTCAATTAGCGGTGGTCATGTAGATGAAACTGGTAAAGTTGTATTAGAAAAAGGCGAAGGCGAAAATAAATCTGAAGTAACAACTGATATTCAGCTCACTGATTCAGAAGTTTCAGGTGTAACTCTTGAAAAAGATACTGAAACAGGAAAGAATGTACTTACAATTACTAGTACAGATAAATATGATAAGAATAAAACATCATCTGTAACAGTATCAGGACTTGAAATTGCAAGTACAGACGATATAAAAGATGTTACAGGTGTGGCTTCCTCTGAAGATCTTAAAGATGCATATAAAGATGCTGATAAAGATGGTAATGCAACTACTGAATACATTACTGATTCTGAATCTATGGTAGAAGCCGATGTAGCTCTTGATCATGCTATTCAAGATGTTGCTAATACAGGTTATGCTAATGATATGGTTTTAAGTAATCGTATTGATAGTGTTGAAAAACGCTTAGGTAATGTTGAAGAACGTATTGATAAAGTAGGCGCTATGGCAGCAGCTATCGCAAACCTTCGTACTATGGGATTTGACCCAGAAGCTCCAACAGAAATCGCTATTGGCGTAGGTCAATATAAGAGCGAAACTGGTATAGCTATTGGTGTATTCCATTATCCAAACCAAGACTTCATGCTTAGTGCAAGTCTTTCTAGCTCCGGCGATGAATTAATGGGTGGTATTGGTGCTACATGGAAACTCGGTCGTAAATCTGCTGCTGAAAGAGCAAAAGATGAAGAAGCAAGACATCTTGAACAAGCTGAAGAAATGAAAAAATTAGCTCAGCAAGAAAAAGTAAAAGCACAAGCTCAAAGACATGCAAAATTACTTGCAGAAAGACAGCAAGCTTCTCAGAAAAATGCTTAATTAGCAAAAGTATTTAGGTGACAATTGAATAAAAATATAGATAAGCGACAGATTTTCTGTCGCTTATCTAATAAGAAAGAGGTATGAAATAAAATGAAAAAAATAGTATTTACTTTAACTTTAATCATGATGATGGCATTTAGTGGATTATGCTTTGCTTCTGATGGAAGTGATTTAAATAAAGAACAAAAGATAGCAGAAACTTTTATGGGTGTATTCACTAAAGAACAAGCACCAGAATATGCTGTAGTTAGCAAAGATTTTTCTGATAACTTGAAAAAAAGTGTAAGTGAAAGAACATATAAGAAATTACCAGCTGAAGTTAAAGAAAAATTTGGTAATGTAAAAGATGTAAATTTCCGTGCATTTGAGAAATTTGAACAAGAAGATAGAGTTACTTATTTAGCTACTTTTGATAAACAACCAGTAGCTGCAATAATTTTTGTATTTGATAAAAATCAAAAATTAGTAAATTATGTATTTACTCCAATACAACAAGCTTCCAAATGATTTTATATTAGGTAAAAAATATGGATATAATAAGAGATAATATGGGAATAGTAAATATTTTTATATTGTGTATTATCATCATAGGAATCATATTTATTAGACCTATTAAACATGTACAAGCTCAAGCTTTTAAAATGGTAGGAAATTCAGATTTAGGAACAGTATATATTGATACCGATACTGTAGAAGTAGTAAAAAAAGATGGACAATATTACTTAATAGTATCTGCAGAAGAACATTATAAAGAAAGTAATTTCCTAACAGAGCTTAGAAAAGATGAGGATTTAAAAGATACAGTATCTTCATTGACATTATATATGTTTACTAATGATGGGAATTATTATTGTATGCCACAGAGATATTTAATAGACTCACAGGGTAAAGTATGTGGTGATTTAGGTTCCAATATGCAAATGCAAATGATTGATGATAAGATAGTAAGCAAAATTTATACAAGTGCTTTGAAAAGTTTATCAGATAAGAAACGTTTTCAAAATATGATGAGACGATAAGTATATAAAATATATAGTTAATATATTTTATTCATCAATGATTTTTTTATTTATATTAGACAATTTGTTTAAATAAAACATTTTAGTATTAAAAAGGCAGTTTATGAAGTTAATCATAAACTGCCTTTTTTTAATGGATTTTTATGAACCATTTGAAGAAATGGAAGCTAATAATGTTTGTTTTTTTTCTTCTAAATCTAATTCATATTCAACAATTTTACGTTTTTCTTCTATAGTTAATTTGTGATCTGGTTTTCTTAAAACGGGAGAATTGTCAATATTTTCTGAAGTCAATAATCTTAATAAAGAAAGAAAATGTTGACGATCTTTAGCTGGTAGATTGATATATTTTGTAATAAAAGATATATCATCTATATTTAGATTATATTCATTGGCTAGTTTTTCTAAGTTATCAGTTGTTTTTTGATTGGGTTTATCTTTTATATTTAGATTATCATAAATCAATGAATTTATATCAACATCTAAAGCATCTGTGATAGCTATAAGAGTACCAATTTTGGGATCTTTGATAACAGAAGATAAAATCTTATTCAAAGTACTGAGGGGAATACCTGATTTTTGAGCTAAAACTTCATTAGTATAACCTTTTTCTTGTTTTATTTTTTTTATTTTTTCCAATATAGGTTTAAAGGATTCCATAATATATTATTCCTCCATTTCGGATTATTGAAATAGTATATCATTTATAAATTTTAGTGTAAAGTTGATAGATTTCTAAAAATTTTAATATTTTCCTGTGAGTTATTTGACTTTTTCCATAAATGGAAGTAAAATAAAACTAAAATATTTCCATATTTGGAAAGGTGGTGATGTTATGTATAATAATTTAGTTAATGAGATTGTAAAAAAAGGCTATAAAACAGAAGAAATAGCACATATATTAGCTAATTTGCTAAATTGTTCAGAAGAAATTATCGAAAATAAACTAAAACATGTTGGGGAATTTACATTCCAAGAAGTAATAAAGATAAATAGTGAGATTTTTAATAATGAAATGGATATAAAATATCTATTTACAGAAGAGCAAGATAATGAAGCTACATATCATGACGATATTATACAGAAATCAAAGCCGTCTAAATGGTGGATATAAATGAATAGTAGTTATTTTATTATTTTTTGGAGCAATAATTACTAAACCGAGGGAGGATATTTTTATGGCAAGTAATAAAAAAGCCCAGATTTTAGCAGCAGTAATGTGTGCTTCTTCCATTTTTGGAAGTTATACAATGGTATCCGCAGAGACTAGTATTAGTAATAGTAAGGATGATGTGTCTGCTAGTGTGGCCACATCAACAACTACTGAAACAATTAATGGCGAAAAATTTGATACTGGTAGAATTACAGCTACAGCAAATAATGGTAATAGTCAGACATCTACAATTACTTTACAGGGTAATAGCTTAGGTGTTAATGTTGGGTATAATAGTAGTAATAGATCATATGAAGGTACATTTACTTTAAATAGTAAAAATTTAAAAATAGATTCTAGTAATGGATTAAGAATATATGATGGTATTAATACAAGTCCGACAGCTACAATTAGTAAAGCAGGGGCTATTACTGGTACAGGATTAACTGTAAATGGAGCAAATACATCTACTATTAGCTCTATAAATAGTAGAAATAGTGCTCAATATGCAAAATCTGAAGTAAATTATAGTACTGGTGTAAAAGATACAGTAGCAAATGGAACAAATACAACAACCTCTACAGTAGCTTATAATGGTGTAACAGATACAGTAACAAATGATACTTCAAAAGTAAAAGGATATACAACAACAGCTCAAGTATTATATAGTGGTGTAAATAATAAAGTAGTAGATAACAATACTAATAACATTTTAGCGCAGACAAGTGTGGGATTAGTGGATCGTCCACAAGATAATAGTAAATACGGTAATATAGTATTAACAGCTAACAAATATGTTGTGGATACAGAGGCAGCAGTTACTAAAAAAGTATCAACAACTATTTTAACATTAGATGGAAATACTGCAAAATTAGAAGCAGGTACTGGTGGTAGTAACAATGCGTATGTATTGTTAAATTCTAATAAAACAGGAAATGTAGATATTAAAGCAGGAACAGTTGACGGTGTACAAGGAAATGTAACATTATCTGGTAAAAATGTAAACTTAAGTAATAACACATTTTCATTAAAAAATACAACAACTGGAAAAGACATAGCCAAAATAGATTCTTATGGGTTAAATGTAAATGGTACAAGTACATCTACTATTAAAACTATAAATAGCGAAAATGCTACCATAGCACAAAGCCAAGTATCAACTAGTGGTATTGCTAATACAACATATGGAAAAAGTATATCAGATACAGTATATAATGCTGATGGTATACAAGCAGCTAAATCCAATGTTGGAACAACAAGTATAGAAGATACAGTATATGATACTGATGGAAGAACTGCATTATCAAAATTAACATTGTCTACAACAAATGCAGAATTAAAATCAGGTAGCGCTTCTGTAAAAGCAGATAATACAACAGGAAATGTAACATTATCTGGTAAAAATGTAAACTTAGGTAATAATACATTTTCATTAAAAAATACAACAACTGGAAAAGACATAGCCAAAATAGATTCTAGTGGATTAAATGTAAATGGAACAAGTACTTCTAGTATTAAATCTACAAATTCGACTACAGATGCTTATGTTAAAAATGAAATTACATCTGGGGCAATGACAACAACAGCTAGAGGTGGAAAATGGCCGTCAGAATCTGATAATAAAAATAAAACAATATCCCAAGTAAGCGCTACAGGTGTAAGAGATAATGTGTATGATGATAGTGGAAACATAAAATCTACATCTGTTGTAGATACTAATGGTGTGACTTTAACATCTAATAGATATGATACTGGTAGCAAAATATCATCTTCTTTAACAATAAAAGGTGATAGTGCAACATTAGCATCAGGCAGTGCTAGTGTGACATTAAATAATACAACGGGAAATGTAGCTATTACAGCTAATCAAAAAGGATCACAAGGATATGTAACATTATCTGGTAAAAATGCAAGCTTAACTTCTGCAGGATTAACTGTAAATGGAACAAATACTATTAATGCTATAAGTGAGGTATCTAAAACTGATAATTCAACTGGCAGCACAATAACTACTACTACTACGAACAAAACAACATCTAGTGTAGTAGGTACAGGTGTAACAGATACAGTAACAAAAATAAATAATGGTGGAGTAAAAGATAGAACAACATCTAGTGTAACAGCTACTGCTGTAACAGATAATGTATATGATAATATTTTGACTGATAAACCATTAGCCACTTCAAATATAACTAAAGGAAATGTTAAAGATAGTAGTGATAGATATGGTTCTATAACATTAACAGCAAATAAATATGGTGATATTTATGATGATGAGGGAATTGCAACTAGTAATAAACAATTAGGAAGTACATCTTTAAGTTTATCAAATAACGTAGCAAAAATCTCATCTACAGGTTATAACTATGATAATGATGGAAAATTATCCACTTCTACTGTTGCTTCAATGACTTTAGATGGAAATACAGGAAATGTAACATTATCTGGTAAAAATGTAAACTTAACATCTACAGGATTAACATTAAATAAAATAGCAACAACTGAAAATGGAACACCAATTAAAGATATAAATGGAAATATAAAATATACTCCTTATGCAAGTTTAACTACTGGTGGATTAACAATAAATGGAACAAGTACTTCTAGTATTAAATCTACTGGAACAAAAGAAAGATATACTAAGAATGATATTACTTCTACAGGAATGACCACTACTGCTCAAGGTGATGGTGTGACATATCCAGGAAGTAATGATAATGTCAATAAAACAACATCTACAGTAGCTTATAATGGTGTAACAGATACAGTATATGATGCTAATGGTAAAAGAACATCTTATTCTAATGTTGGAACAACAAGTATAACAGATACAGTATATGATACTGATGGAAATACTATATTAGCTTCTTCATCTATAAGTAAATCTGGAAAAACTGGTAAAATAGCATTAACAACTAATAAATATGATGAAGACGGTAATAAAACAACATCTTATTTAACTTTAGATGGAGAAAATGTATTATTTAGTGGTAAAAATGCAAGTTTAACATCTACAGGATTAACTGTAAATGGAACATCTTCTACAAATGCTGATGCAAAATCTACATCTACAGTAGCTTATAATGGTGTAACAGATACAGTAACAAATGGAACAAATACAACAACATCTACAGTAAATGCTACTGGTGTAACAGATACAGTAAAAAAAGGAGATATTACTGTAGCTAGTTCAAGTGTATCAACTAGTGGTATAACAAATAAAGCATATGATGCAGAAGGCAAAAATTATTCAGCATTAACTTTAACTGGTAATAGTGCAAGTTTAAAAGTAAATAACAAATATGGATTTGGTGTTGATAGCAGTAACAATGTATCAATCACTGGTAATAATGCGACATTATCTGGTAATAAATTGACATTAACAGATGTAACTACTGGTAAAACAGCAACATTAGATACTAATGGATTATCATTAAAAGATGCAAATGGAACTCAAATAGGTGGTGTTAGTGCTGCAGGTGCTGTTAGTGGTACAAGCTTAAGCATAAAAGCACCAATTGATCCTATAAAACCGAATAATGATTATGTTGAATCAAAAGTAACAACTAGTGGAGTAGCAGATACTGTAAAACAGGGTGGTTTTACTAGAGCTACATCTAATGTAACAATTAATTCTATAAAAGATACAATATATACTAATGATGGAAAAGAGTTATCCTCTTCAAATATATCTAAATCTGTATCTGATGCTACTGAAAGTGGTAGTGTGACATTAATTGCTAATAAAATTACTACTAATGATGATGCAACAACAACAACATTAACATCAAAATTAAATTTGACTGGTGATAGTGCAACATTAACATCAGGTAGTGCTTATGTAAAAGCAGATAATACAACAGGAAATGTATTATTTAGCGGTAAAAATGTAAGTTTATCTGGTAGTACATTTACATTAAAAGATGTAACAAATGGAAAAACTTTAGCAAGCTTAGGTGATAGGGGATTATCATTAAATAAAGTAAATTCCGATGGAACAACAATTAATTATGGTACATGGAATTCTAATGGATTAACATTAAAAGATACTAATGGTAAAACAGCAACATTAACTACTAGTGGATTAACATTAAAAGATGAAGATGGTAATACTACTGGTGGTATTAGTACTACAGGTGCTGTTACTGGTACAAGCTTAAATATTACAGCTAAAAATGATGCTGGAAATAAAACAATTTCTAAAGTAGATGCTACTAGTGTAACAGATACAGTATATGGTACTGATGGAACAACTCAAGTAGCAAGTTCAAGTGTAGGAATAAATGGTATTTCTAATAACACTAACATTTCTGGTATTGCTATTAAAGATGATGTTAATAATACTAAGAGAATGACTACATCTATTGCACAAGATAAAAATGGTGTAAACATTTCTTCCACTAAGTATAATGTTTATAATGATGGTACTAGCAAAGTTCAAACAATAGATGGTATAAGTACTATCAGTGTAAATGGAGCTAAAACAACAATTAGTGGTTCTGGTTATAAATATGAAAAAGATGAAAATGGGAAACCAATTTTA
>UMBE01062185.1_pt1 | contig 11048 bp, 11 predicted proteins | sample 1963881 | NCBI WGS metagenome assembly UMBE01 (sample SAMEA4835933, study PRJEB28245) | human gut metagenome | biome: gut microbiome; material: fecal sample | place: Denmark | collected 2008 | reverse complement strand
TTATAAAAATAGTTGCTCCGTGATAATAATTCTCCGTATTGAATAAATCAGAAATGGTGACCTATGCAGTATGCAGTCAATGTGATATGGCTCGGATTTGCAATGCTCGGTCTGCTTTCTGCAAAATTCCCCATAACAATTTCACGAATGAAGAAGTTTTATGGCGCACTCAACTTCTTGCGCAATGCGAATAGACTTTTGCTGTCCGAGAATGCTATAATATTAGCATAGGGTATTATCCCTAAATCCAATACATTGGGAGGTGATGAGAATGAGTAAGAAAGCTAAGACCGAGGTTGATGAGAAGTCCGCTGTTATCATTACGGATGCTGTTCTTGCGGAGAATCAGGCAAAGCTCGACAGCTACGAAAAGTCTATCAAAGCTGTGCAGGAGCGCAGGCGCAAGGTCATCATTGATAGCAAGCTCTACACCTACGATAAGCTCTCACAGCTTTACGGCGGTGCGGAGGGACAGGCACTTCTCGATGCTGTGACTGCGGAGCATACGCTGATCGGCAAGCTGACAGCAAGCGGTATGACCTATGAGCAGATTGGTGAGCTGGCTGACGATAGTTCTGCCGATGCTGACAACAGCTCGGACGAAAGCTATTCCGAAAAGTACGCTAAGCAGATGAGCTTTTCAGAAACAGATCATTCCTATTCGGAGTAACATATATTCCGACAACAAAACGATTGCTGTGTAAGGGACGGCTCTGCCGTTCCGTACAGCACCTGTGCAGGCGTAACGCCCCTGCAACAAAAAGCCATTGCGTGTAGAGATAGATAATCGCAGGCGGAAAGGAGACACTTGCCAAGAAAAGATACAGGATTTACTTTGGCTGAGCTGAATGAGAGATATAAAGATAAGCCGACCAGCAAAGCCGTGTACGAAGTGGACGGTCAGCGTTATGCTGTGACAAGTCATTTCGTGGGTGAAAAAGACCTTGATAAGGTGCTTTATGAACTTGCTTTCAAAAGAGCGTTTCAGAAAACCGAAAAGAACTAAAAAGTTTTGAAAAAAGACTTGCCATATTCGGTTTTCTGCGCTATAATAGTTGTATCATCGAATATGGTTTGCTTTGATTGGAAAGGAGTTATTATGGCAAAGCAAACTACTTACAATGTCGGGATCTATGTGCGTTTGTCGCAGGAGGACGAACGTGCGGGCGAATCCCTTTCGATTGAAAATCAGAAGAAGATGCTGACGGAATATGTCAGCAAGCAGGAGGGGTGGAATCTTATCGAGATATGCGAGGACGATGGCTATTCGGGAACAAGTTTCGATAGACCAGGTATCAAGCAGATTCTTGATGATGCAAAGTCGGGAAAGATAAATCTTATCCTCTGTAAAGACCTTTCACGTTTCGGAAGAAATTATATCGAGGTCGGTCAGTATATAGATTACATTTTTCCTTCATTCAATATCCGCTTCATCGCCCTGAGCGACAATGTAGACACGCTTGACAGAAACAGTTCGGCAATGGATCTTATGCCTGTGATGAATTTATTCAACGAATGGCACGCCGCCAACACGTCAAAGAAGGTACGCAGTGTCATGGCAGCAAATTCTCGGCAGGGCAAGTATCTGGCGGCTTCAGCTTCTTATGGTTACATCAAGGCAGATGATGAAAAGCATACGCCCTTGATTGATGAAGATGCCGCCGTTATCGTAAGACGTATATTTGAGCAGAGGGCAAGAGGGTTAAGTCCGAAGCAGATCGCTATACAGCTTAACAAGGACGGCATCGCAACTCCCTCGGATCATCGTTATCAGCTTAAAGGCAAAGATAATCCCCTTGTGACTTCACATCTGTGGAATGATTGTATGGTGCGTGGCATTCTTAACAATGAGATTTATATCGGAAATCTCGCACAGCAGAGAGTGACAACGGTATCCTACAAAAATCACAAGCAGATACGCAAGGACAGGTCGGAATGGATAGTGATTGAAAATAATCATGAACCTATCATTTCAAGAGAGCTGTGGGACAAGGTTAGAGAGGTTGACGCATCGGTGAGTATCGGCAAGACAACAAAAGAAGGCGTGATTCTTCCGCTGTCAGGATTTATGTACTGCCCAGACTGCGGTTACAAGATGAAAATGAACAGAACCATGCACACCTCTAAGAAGCGTGGAACATATGAGACTGTCAGCTATCGCTGTGGTACTTATGTTAGAAGCGGAATGGACGGCTGCACTCCTCATTCCATTTTGGAAAGAGTAATTTCACAGATTGTTGTTGACGATATTAGAGCAAAGGCACGACTTGCCGTTGAGGACGAGGACGCACTCCGTGAAGCCGTTAGAAAACGCAGACAGGCTACTGCCGATGCGGAGAGCCAGCATAACAGCAAGGAACTCCATGAGGGTGAGAAAAGGCTTGCACAGCTCGAAACGCTTATCAGTAAGACCTATGAAGAAAAGCTCCTCGGTACTGTACCCGAAGAACTCTGCGTGAAAATGCTGAATCAGTATCTTGATGAGCAGAAGATGCTGAGAGAGAAAGTCGCTGTACTGAAAGAAAAGTGCGAAACCGCTGAACAGGCTGAAAAGGATATTGACAGATACATTGAAAATATCAAGAAGTATGTCGATATTCAGGAGCTTACCCGTGAGACTTGTTTGGAGCTTATCGAGTACATCGTGATTGGTGATCGTCCCGAAAGCAAGGACGAGGACAGGCAGATTCACATCTTTTACAAGTTCCTTGACAAAGGGCTTACGGAGAAAAGAAACATTCTGCTTCCGCAGAATGTGGAGTAAATAATATTTGGGTGTACTTTTATGGGGTTCTCCTCCGTGGGCACAGGCACACCCGCCTGCTTGTGGCTGTAGGCATGGGTGGCAGTCAGCTTTGCCTCCGCCGTTTTCATGGTGTCCGAATGGTCGCCCTTTCTGCCGATGACGCAGTAGTAGGAGTAGTCCTCTATGCAGGCCTGGGTGGAAACCGGCATCTTCAGTGTGGAGGTCGTCACACCCGTGTAAAACCTACCCTCCGGCAGCTTGTAGGGCGCCGCCGTAGGATTCTCATTATCCTTCCGATACCACTGATAGGTCAATTCGTCGCCTTTCAGGCTTCTTGCCGTGACAGAGAAGGTGACCGGGTTATTTTCATAGAACAGCAGGCCGTTTTCCGGCTCTTCGTTATAATCATCGTAGATAGAGGTCTTACACTTGACGCCCCTCGGCTGGCGGTTGATGACGATGGAACTGCCACTGATGTAGCCGCAGACCTTGCACACGCCCTTGGCGTCAAATTCATGGTTGGCGGCATTCAGCTTTTTATCGTCACAATAGCGGCAGGGGTGCCAGTGCTGCGTTCCGTCAGCCTCCCAGGTGGCGGAGGCTATGTGGGTATGCCCAGCACCGGAATGCTCTGTCTTCAAATGATCCTCAAAATCAGAGTCGCTGAAGCACCAGTCGTCATGATCGCAGCCCATAGCGCTCACGGCATCTCGGCAACAGTCCTTGCAGCGCTGATCGCAGCCGTCCTCGCAGGGATCGCTGTCGTGGAAGCACAGGCCGCAGTCCTCGCAGAAGTGATCCGCATAGTCAGTGTCCATTGCGCACATTCCCTCGGAGCAGTCGGAGTTGCCCTCGCAGCACTCCTTGCACATCTCACAGGTTTCGCAGAACTCGTCCTCGTCCTTCTTATCTGTGACCCAGCCGTCGCAGCCCTGACAGATGTGCTCGTCCCACTCGGCGCTTTCCACGCAGGTCTCTCCGTCCGGACAGCCGCCACCCTCAGAGTTATCTCGGCAGCACTCCAGGCACAAGCCGCAGTCCTCGCAGGACTCCTGGTTCAGCAGGCATCCATCGCACTGTTCGCAGGCCGTGTGGCAATCGATGCAGTGGATGACGCCGGTATCATCGTCGTCCACGCACTCGTCCACCGCACCGAAGCAGCTGTTGCACAGTGAGCAGTGCATCGGGTCGCTGTCATCGTTTGCACAGTCATCGCAGAAGCCGCAGGTGTCGCAGATGGTTATGGAGCAGCAGGAACCCTTATGGCATTCGCCGCACAGCTGGTCATCCTCGCCGATGTAGCATTTGCCGCAGGTCGAGCAGTGCGTTTCCTCCATGCAGTCCGCGCATTTGTAGCATTGATCGCACCAATTGGGTGTATTGAACAGACACTCACCACAATCGTTGCAGTGAAATTCAGCGAAGCAGTCGGAGTTGCAGTCAACGGTGCAGAACCCACAACCGTCGCACATATTCTCAGCCCAGTGGTAGTGGTCGCAGTAGAGACAATCTGTGCCTTGGTCGTAGTCCTCCCAAAAGGCATGGGTATGAAGCTCCTGACTCGGCATCAGTGAGAACAGCATCACAAGCGCCAACAGGACGCTGGCGACGCGCCTTCGTTTGTTCGTTTTTGTCATACTATTATTCCTCCCTCATAATTATTTTGAAGATTTTTATGCTTTTTGTGTTGCCTGATTTAAACACTGTCGATGACCGAAGCAAAGTAGTTTTCGGATACCGAACCGAAGAGAAAAGCGTCTATCAGACCCTCGCGCTTTGCCTGCCGTACCTTTTCGGTCAAATCTTCATCTGTATCATCATCCACAAAGAGAATGACACGACAGTTTTCCGTGTTCCGTTTTACCTTGTCACGGATCGCCATTCGTTCTTTGAACATCCAGGGCGAATACGCCTTGACCTCCATTAAAAGCACATCCGGTCGATGCGTTTTGCACCACTCGGCGGTTGCGTCCGGCGACTCGGAGATCACAACTTGGCAATCGTCCAATTTTTGCATCAGCATTCGCTCCATGGTGTGCGCATGGATATCGCTTTGAATGTCCAGAACGATTTTTTTCATCATTCATCACCACCTTCTAAAAGCACAATCCTAATCTTACATTATCTATTATACTGATTTTTTGGCGTTTGTCACTGGCACTTGTGCCAGTAACAGAAGAAAAATCTTGATTTTTTTCAAAAATTTTTGCCTTTTGGGCGCGAAAAACCCCTTGACCGTACAGCCAAGGGGTTCAGTTTTGCTTATTCGTCTTTTAAGGTGATCACCATGAGTTTGTTTTCAATGGCGGTTGCAACCAGCGCTTCTCTGCTTTCAAAGCCGCTCTTTTCCACCATATCGTCCAGGTTCCAGCGAACGCCGTTTTTGGAGATGCCCAGCTTATCGGCAATTTCCTGATAGGTAAAGCCCTTTATATAAAGGCGTAGGATGTCTAACTGTCGGGGTGAGAAGACATCGGACATCGTACCCTCCATTTCAATGGCCGGAGCGGTATCTGGGAATACCTTTTCGCCTGCAAGGGTGCGCTTTACCACGCTCATCAGCTCCTCTGTTCCGTGGTCCTTATACCACAGGCTGTCGGCAGCACCCATTTTGGCTCTTTGCAAAACTTCGGGATCGACAAGCGAGGTAGCCACAACGATTTTGATTTGCGGAAAAGCCTTTTTGATGCGCTTTGCGGCGGCAAGACCGGAATGCTTATGCTGCGTCTGCACATCCATAAGGACGAGCTTTACGGTGGCGTCGCAGTGCTTTTCCGCTTCAAAGGCGTCACGGAAAACGCCGACAAGATGAAACTCGCCGTCTGCCGCAAGACGATCGACAAAGTGCTTTTGGATGTATAGATCATCTTCTACAAGTATGGTGTTTATCATAGGCTCATCTCCTTTGCGGGAATCGTAATCAGAAGAGCAAAGCGTGGATTGTGCGAAATATGCATTTCACCGCCGGAACTTTCAATACTGCGGCGAAGCGTTGACAGGCCGCTGCCTTCCTTTATCGGCTCTGTGGGTATTTTGCCGTTGTTGGTTATGGTAACATCATAGCGTTCGCCGCGCTGGGCAATGCGGATATATACCTCATTCCCGTCTGCGTGCTTGATGCAGTTGGTCACGCACTCCTTGGCGGCAGCAACGGTCAGCTCCTCGGCTGCGGTATCACGGGGCAGGTAGCCGTCGATTTTTACAGCCACGCCAAGCTGCTGTGCAGTTCTTTTTACTTCGTCCATTGTGCTGACAGAGGTGACACGGTTGCTTGCCAGCATACCGATGGCATTTTGCAGCGCCTCAAGCTTTCGCTCAGTATCCTCTCCGCTGTCTATGATGTCACGGATGGTCAGGAGGCTTCGCCCGATGGTATCGTGAATATAGACCTTTAGGTCAAGGCTTTCCTTCTCTTTGACATCGTTCTCCATGCGAGCGTACATCTTCCTGAGCTTTCGATTGACTTCTGCCAGTTCTTCATTTATTTCCTCTTGCTTTTGGTAGCCGTTATACAGCTCGGTTACATTGTGCGCCGTTATCTGCTGCCAGCGGTCATCGCTGTCCACGGTGATATTTTGTGTGCGAAACTGCCAGACGGTCTTGTCGGGCAGGATGTAGCAATCATCCTTGACGGTTACGGATCTGTCCGGCGCGCTCAGGGCATTTTCCATATCGCTTTTAATTTGCAGCTCGTGGCCGCAAAGGGCAAAGGAGAGCCTGCGCATACGGTTGTTGCACAGGATGATCCTGCCGTTCGGGTCGGCAAAGCAGATGCCCATAGGCAGCTTATCGGTTGCTTCCTTAATGGAGAACGGCGAGAGCTCGTTCTTTTTACGGCGGTATTCCCGCGGCAGAGCAATGGCAAAGTGAACTGCCGCAAGGAAAATGGCAGCGGCAAATATCAGCCACGGTGCGTCCAGCAGAAATGCGTCCCCGATATTATCGGGATCTGCCTGAGAAACGGAGAATAGCAGCGGGATCATCACCGCCATGACTGCCAGACTCAGCAGGCTGCGCACCGGCTTATTGCTGCGAAGAAGCTGATACATAAACAGCCCGATCTCAAGGACGATCTCCACAAGCATGATAAACGGCAGCATGGTCTGCCAAAATTCAAGAAAGGGAAGAAAATGCACTCATTTCCTGTCACCTTCTTTCGCTTCAAATACAAGGTGCTGGTATTCCTCGTCATCCTCTTTTTCACAGCGGATATTGTCTCCGCTTACCAAAGCGGAAAGGTCGGCTTTGCAGCACACATTCAGTGACAAGCGCAAGCCGTTTGCCTTTATGAGGCTTACCTGTATGCCTGTTAAATTCAAAATGTCGGCTTCAATAACCGATTCATAAAAATCAAATACAGCAGTCGCCGTTTTGCCGGAGAGCATGGAAAGAGACTCGTCCACATAGAGCGAGCTGCGGACGCCCAACAGCTTCAGCGTTTGGAGGGACTCATTGAAGGCACGATGGAGTTCCGTTTCCGCTATTTTAATATCTCGGTCGATAAGGAGCGTCAGATGCTTGCGGCGTTTAATATAGCTGCACAGCACGGCGATCTCGGCAAGGAGCGTTTTGGCATTGTCGGGATCGGTGCTTGAGATTCGGCGGTATTCCTTAGTGAGCTCTGCAATGCGGTCGATCTGCGTCTGCGTAGCGGAACGCAGGAGATCATACAGGCGGTTTTGCTCCTCCACCTTGCGGCGCTTGGCTTCACGCTTGTATTCATAACGGAGTATTTCGTTCCTGTCGGCAAGCTCGTCTGCAAGAAGTTCGGAGTCCTCCTTGATGTCACGCAAAGCCGACACATCCTCTGTCCATACGGCATAGCCGCCATCAATGGGCATGGTGTGAACGGTCAAGCCGCCCATCGTGACCGGGCTTTGCTCGGCTTTTTTCATCGTTTCCTTTGAAATAGGCGCAGTGTTTACAGCTGCATACCGAACGGTAAAGTCCTTGTCGGTGATCTCTGCCGATGTGCCGACAGAGGAGGCAAACAAGTCCACATAACGGCTGTTTGAATGTATATATCCGCAGGCGATGCAAAGCTCAAAGGTCAGAATATACATCACACTTTGGAATGCGGCAATATCGCCGAACAAGTGGAGCAGCCAATCCGCACCTGCATAGTAAAGCACGCTGTAAACGATCGTCAGCAGCATAGGAACAATGGGCAGAAAGTGGAGTCTTCCTTTTTGCACACGGCATTTGAAAAACATAATTACGAGTGCGGCAAAGGCACACAGCACCTGCCAGCCTACAATAATGAAGTAGCCTATCGAGTAGCCGTTGTTTTTGTCTGTCCACACGGCGGCGTCCTTCGGAAAGGTAAATACGAATTGGTGCAGGTCATTTGTGAGCACGAGCAGAAGCAATGTGCCGGAGATGATCCACAGAATCGACATTCCCTTGGGAAATTTGTATTCGTCCGGCTTTCCCAATGACATGGCAATCAGCAGCGCCAGCATAGGCACAAACAGCATGGGCAGATAGAACAGATACCACAGGTAACGGACGGCATCCGGCTGCCAGAATATAAAATACTTTGCCGAACGGACTACCATCCATATGATGAGCAGTACTGCGGTGACCGTCATAAACCTGCACACCTGCTTTTGCACGATCCGCTGACGGACGGAGAGCCCCCAGGCGGCGAACAGACCGATATAGATAAAGCTACGTAGATAGGAAAACAGCATCGGGTAGAAGCTGCCCCTGCCCACAATTCGTAAGCAATATGCCAGTATCACGGCAAGTACAGCGATGCCGCTTGTTATGATAGTATTCTTTTTCTGTTCGGTCATAAACAGACCCCATTTCGCCTTCATTCGTGTTTGTTTACCTTTGGGTAGCAAAAAAGCCCGATATATTCGGGCTTTTCGCAGGAGACATCTTTTTTGTCTCCACATTATGGCGTTCCCGAGGTGATTCGAACACCCGACCTACCGCTTAGGAGGCGGTCGCTCTATCCAGCTGAGCTACGGAAACACATTACAATCGTTATTATATCACAGTTTTGCAATTTTGTCAAATGTTTATTTGACAAAAAAAGTTGGCTCGCCATAGCAACAAGTATCGACGCACTTGCAGTCGGAATAACGTTCGCTTTCCTGAATATCTTTCTTGAGGGAGTTGGCATACTCAAATAGCATAAAAACAAGGGCGGAAGTTTTCAAACTATCCGCCCTCTTGTTATGACTGTTAGTCCCGCCGACTATGATGTTTACGCTTTTGCGTGTACATCTCACGATCTGACGCTTTCATAAGATCGTCGATCTCTTTCAGTGTTTTCGGCTTTCCAGCTTTGTAGCCACAGCTTATCGACACATCATATGGCGACTTGCTTCTGCGATTGTATTCTGCAATGCTGCGGGATACCTTTTCGTAAAAGCTGTCTGCACCGTCTGTTTCAGCGATAACAGCCACAAATTCATCACCGCCGAAGCGTGAGCATATCCCACCTTCTGCAGTGCATTTTGTCATCAGCGACGCCACTGCCTTTATCGCCTTGTCACCCTCGTTGTGACCATAGAGGTCATTTATCTTTTTAAGGTTGTCCATGTCAATGGAGAATACCCATACGCCTACGCCCTGTTTCTCAGCCTTTGAAATAAGCTTTCTTACGTTCTTGTAAAAGCCCCTGCGGTTATATATCCCCGTCATGGGGTCAAGCATATGTATCCTTGCAAGCTCCGCATTTGCCCTTTCAAGCCGCTGGCGGTTTTTAAAGCTCTCCATTATCTGATTGGTGTTGTTTATAAAACGTCTTGTGTTCTGGAAAAGAAAATATATAGGACTAAATGAATTTGCCGCATAGCCTATGACCTCGTCCTGAAAATGAAGCGGCGAGAACATTAAGCAGTTATGGCGTCCAAGGACTTGCTCCATATCAGGCAAAAGATCCTTGGTGTCAAATACTTCACCGGTCTTGTATTTGTTGTCAAAAGTCTGCATGAAAACTCTCATCTGCTTTGTAAAGCTGTTATTAAAGCGTTCTCTCTGCCTCGTGTTTGACAGAAAATCAGAGTTTGTGCATACCCAGCTATAATAATCTCCCGAACGTGCCATTACCTTTGCCATTTCTTCTACGGTGTGACATTCCACTGATTTTGCAAGATAAGAGAACATATGCTGTTCGTGACCATCAGAATTGTTCATTCTATGGTAAAGCTCAAGGATCTTGTCGCCTACTTCTCTCGGGTCTATTTTCTTACAGCCGCAAGACTGGGATATCCTCATGGTGTAGCTGACCTCTATTTTTTCAGGAAGAGGAACTCCGTTCATCATATGGTCTATGGCGTTTATTATCTTTTCGCCAAGCACATCATTGTCTACAGCCGCCGTTGTAAGACGAGGGCTGTTATACTGTTCAAGCTCGATGCCGTCAAAGCCCGTTACAATAACGTCTTCAGGCACTTTTATGCCGCGTTCTCTCAGTATGCTGCAAGCTGCTATCGCCATAGCGTCGTTTGCACATATTATCGCCTGCGGAAATTCCAAACTGCTTTCTAAAAATTTCTCCAATACTCCTTTTGTTGGCATATCCCAGAAGTCACCATAGCCAAGACGCTCAGGCTCAAATTCTATGCCGTTTTCCGCAAGCACCTTTTTGTATGCTTCTATACGCTCTTCTGAGAAAGCATTGCCCTTTACGCCAGCAATGAAATTAACTCTTCTGCAGCCGTGAAATTCGATCACATGGCGAACTATCTTTTCAAAAACGTCAGAGTAATTGAATGTCACACTGCAGCAATTATCCATTGTACTGTCAACGCATATGACAGGAACACCGTGTTCATGGGCACGCTTGCTTATCTCGTTGGAAATGCTGTCTCTTTTTATTGCCTCGGGCATTATTATAAGTACGTCAAGAATGTCATAATTTATAAGATCAAAAATGCTTGCTTCACCATGGTTGTAGGAAATGTTGTGATAAAGGTCGCAAAAGGTGTTAAAAAGAAGCACCTTGTAGCCCTCTTTTACACCCTTTCGGCTTATGGAAGATACTATATCTCTCACATAGTCAGATTGTACGCATGAAGTGCAGATACCTATTATTTTATATTTCGCTGTATCGCTTGTAAACATAGCTTGCTCCTTCGTCAGGGTCATGACGACCCACCACTATCTATATAAAATAATTGCTTTTTTGCTTTGATATGTGACTGCTATTAGAAAATATTCACATATCGTTAATTTTACCATATCCGCACTCTAATGTCAATAGAAAACTCACAAAATTCACAAAAATCTTCTTTTTGAAAGCATTTATTCTGTTGCAAAAAATAACAGACCGACTTTCAGCTTT
>UMBE01013017.1_pt1 | contig 11053 bp, 12 predicted proteins | sample 1963881 | NCBI WGS metagenome assembly UMBE01 (sample SAMEA4835933, study PRJEB28245) | human gut metagenome | biome: gut microbiome; material: fecal sample | place: Denmark | collected 2008 | reverse complement strand
AGAAGGAGAGAAGGAGAGAAGGAGAGAAGGAGAGAAGGAGAGAGCCTTTGCTAAGGATATTCGGTGTTGCCGGCAAAAACGGAGTTGTGCCGTTGGCCGGTGACGGGACAAAAGAATAAAGGAAATGTTGTTTATGCATGGGAGAAGTTTGTGTTTGCCGTTCGGGACGGATAAAAGATAAGGCCGGCGAAAGACCGGTGCGGGCGGATGGCGGGACCGGCGGCTCAAGGATGGGGTTTGGTGCACATACAGGGGGAAGTTTGTGTTTGCCGTTCGGGACGGATAAAAGATAAGGCCGGCGAAAGACTGACGCGAACAGATGGCGATGTGCCTGTCCAGGGAAAGACCGGCGTGAGTGGGCGGCGGAAAGGCCGGGCAAAAGGCGGAGATGTTTGAAGATGACAAAAAAAGTCCATGCCTTGGAGCATGGACTTTAAAAATAATCCGTTTTTGGATTTCAGAGGATGATATGAGGCACAAAATGACTCATATTATCCGTAATGCGTGAAGTCGTTTCCCGGATGCCGATACCGGCCGGTTCGCCGCCGATAACCCAGCTGCCGATAACCGGATACCAGCCGTTATGGGCGGGAATTTCCACCAGCTGCTGATAGACATGGCCCTCTTTGCCGTATTCTCCACCCGATTCCTCAAGCAGCAAGCCGTTGCGGACCAGTCTGATGTTGGCGCCTTCGCGGGAAAAAACGGGTTTCCGGCAATAGGAAGAGAGTTTTCCCGGTTCAAAAAACGCCGGCAGGATATAGGGACTGTGCGGAAACAGTTCATGGAGAATCGGCAGCATGGCCTTGTCGGACATGAGGGATTTCCACAACGGTTCCAGCCAGCACATTTCCGTCATGCAGGCGTCGGGGTTCTGTTCAAACATCGTTTCCCACGGAAACAATTTAAACATGCATGAGATCGGGTTTTCCGGCGAGGCATACAGCGTACCGTTGACGTGCATGATGTCTTCAATGTCGATTTCTCCGGTTACCAGCCCGGCCTCGATGGCGGTGGCAATCAGATACTTCAGCGTCATGTTGTCTTCTTCGAAATCGCTGACGGACGCGAAGAAGTACTGATCGCAGCGGTAGGCTTTGTGGATGTCTTTCCAGGAGGCGACCAGGCCCTCGTGGATGCCGTTGAACTGGTCGTTTGCGGGAAACACGTCTTCTTTCCACTGCCATTGGACGACGGCGGCCTCCAGGAGAGAAGTCGGCGTGTCCGCATTGAACTCCAGCATTTTCAGCTGACCGTCGACAAGGGCAAAGTCGAACCGTCCGTAAAGCGAAAGGTCGTCTTCTTCCCAGCTGCGGCGAATGAAGTTCCGCACTTTTTGCGGAATCCGCAAAAGGTCGAGCCGGCGGTCGTCGTACAGGCATTTTTCCACCGCCTGACAATACATGTCGTAGCATTCGGCGGTTGCTTTTTCGATTTGTTCCACTTCTGACATTGAGAGGGCGTAACAGGCGTCTTCCAGCCAGTAGTCCTTATGAAAGGTGAAACCCAGGTTTTCGACAATCCGTTGATAATTGTCGCGCGGTTTAATGCTTTTTCTTTCCATAAATTTGTTGTCAGTTTAGTGAATTATGCCCCGAACGAACGCGAAGAACCCGATTTGAAAGCTTTGCCGGTCGAACTTTTGGGACCCGTGCCGTACTTGCTGCCGGAAGAATTCGGTTTGGACGAAGGTTTGTAAAAAGACTGGCTGATGCCTTTGGGAGCGTCGATTTTCAGTCCGTTTGTGTTCGTCCAGGAATTGCTGCCCGGATAGTAGTAGTACATTGGCGGATTGCCTGCGGAGTTGGAAGTTACGGCCCAGCGGTTGAGCGCTGCGTTGTAGATCCAGAAATTTCCGTGTTCGTCGCGGCGTTCTTCTTTGTCTTTGGGATTCTGCGGCAGGGCGGTTCTGCTCGTGCATGAACTGAAAAGAGCAAGAATCGATACCCCGGTTGCGAGAAAGACTTTTTTCATCGTTTTCATAATAAAGCGTTTTTAATTTGACAAAAAAATTGTTTCATAGCCGGGAATGATGGAGTGTTTTTGTTAAAAAGTCAAGAAAATTGTCTGCTCTTAAAGACAAATATTGACAAAACGAAGGCGGCGTTTATAATTATCTTATCAGTAACAAAAGTGCAAAAGAGGTGTGTTATGGCAGAAGAGGAAAATCAACGGGAAGCGGACGAAGAACGGATGATCCGGCTGTCGGCTCCGGCCGTTTTGGACGATGAAGCGCTGAAAGCGGTGATGACGGAAGACATTGCGAGCAATCGACCCGAGTATATGGCCGAAGTGGCGGAAAGACACGGGCTTGACCTTGAACGGGATGCCGCCGCCGTAAGGGACACGGTTTATGAAGAGCAGCTGGGGGTGATTGTCGAAACCTGTATTGCCAACGCTCTGGATGAGAATACGATCGATTCCTACGCGCTTTTGCAGAGAGCCTGTTATTTCAGCCCCGAAGACATTGCCTATATGAACGCGGCGGAAGGCGAAAACTTGTCCGCGAACATTGCCAAATACATTGAGGAGCGTTTGAGCGGGGTGAAGGTGTTGACGCCGGTGATCCGCTTTACCAACGCGGTCAACGAAGCGATTTTGTATTCGACCGGCGACTATCCCAATTTTACCTCTTACAAAGCCAACCAGCTGAAGGAAAAGTTTGACGACAGCGGTCTGAAGCTGACGGATGAGGAAAGAGGCAAACTGCATTTTATCGCGTCCAGAATGTATCGAAAGCTGGGTGCGCAAGCGAGCCCGCTTTCCGATAATCATGCCGGCGTGCAGGAAGCCGAATGTCTGCGCAAGGTGTTGATGCTCAGCCGCGATTACAAACTCATTTCCTATTGTCAGAACCGTTTGCCGGAAAAGAAAGACGAACAGAACATTGTCCGGGCGTATAAACATGCGCTGACCAAAAAGCAGAGCAGGGGCGATATGTACAAGATCAATGCCGAACTGGCCGGGCTGTATCTGATCCGTGCGAGGGCAATCGGCTTTATGACGAAAAATTCGCGCAAGGAGATTGCCGCCGGCAAAGCCGTCAAGTATCTGTTGGGCGCTTACCGCTATGCCGATAGGGAAGACCGGCTGCCGGTGTTAAAGCGGATTGCCGATATTCAAATGGTGCAGGGAAACATTGAAGGATGGATAAGTACCAAAGAAGTGATTGCGATGAAATTTTTGAAAGGCGAGGAACGTTGTCTGGTTCTTAATTCCATTGGCGACAAAACCGGCGAAATCGGCTTTTACCGGAAAGCGCTTGAAGAATGCGACAAAGCCCGGATGCCGTCTTCGTCCAAAATTCATGTGCGGGAAGTGACATATGAAAAAATAGCTCTGAAAGCAACGGACGAAACGGTTCGCAAAGAGGCGGAGCAGCAGCTGGCGGAGGTAAGATGGCAAAAACAGCAGGCCTATCGGCAGTTGCTGAACGGCGGAAAAGGGAAAATCTGACGGCGGGTGTTTTGCGGCCGGAAGTTTGGTATATGATAAAAGCCCCGTTTGACGGGGCTTTTGACGTGAATGCGGGCAGGCGTTTTATTTGTCTTTGCCGCAGCCGCAATGTCCGGAATCTTTTTCGCCGCAGTCTTTGCCGCACTGACAGTTGTCGCCGCATTGGCAGTCTTCGCACTGGCAGTTCGGATTGTTGCATTTTCCCATTTTTTTCTCCTCTGAATATATAAAGGTTGCTTGATCAATATAGTCTGCCGTTTGTGCGCTGTCAACGATTTACCATTGTTCAAGGGCGTCAAAAATGTGTCTGAGTTCGCGGGAGTCCTCTTCGCCGATGCCGGTGATGTAGAAGATTTCCCCGCGGGCGGGGTTGATGATGCAAAACTGTCCGCAGAGGTCTGTAAATCCGCGGTCGGCGGCGGTTTCTCCCGTTTCCGGCAGGGAAACTTCGGTACGGCGCGGGAGAAAGGCGTATTCTTTGGCGAAAACGGGATTTTGTTCGATTTGTTCAACCGCCGGCAGAAAAGAAGAAGGGTAAACCGGTTGCATATCGGTAAAATAAACGACAAACTTTTGATTTTCGTTGTAGAAATTGCCGTATAAAAGCGAATTTTGCAAATATGCGACGACGGGCGGGGGCAGGGGAATCGTCTGCGCGGTTGAACCGGGCACCGCTTTGCCGGCGGGCGGAGTTTCTTTCGGACGGCCGAACAACAGGCCTCCGGCCGCGAACGCGGCAACAAGAAGGAAAATGAAAAAGATTTTTGACTTTTTGCCGTTCATGACGTTTTCTCCCGGTTAGCATTTTATTATTGGCGGAGAAAGATTAAAGAATAATAAATTTTGCCGGCTTATGAACTGCCGTTGACCGTTCCGCTTTTCGGCCGTTCGTTCCGGGCGCGGCGCAAGTCTTCCGGTTGGGACGGTTTTCGGCGTTTGTATGTTGACGCCGGCGTTTAAACCGAAAAAAAGCACTGCCGAAGCAGTGCTTTTTTGCCGAAGCGGAACCGGTCAGAACAATACCTTTGCGCTGAGGCCGAGGGTGTAGCTGTAATCGACGTAGTCGTTGTAGTTGCCGCCCAGATAGTAGTCGCCGAAAATGCCGACGGCGATGTTTTCTTTGACAAAGTAGTTGGCTTCTGCCTGTGCCCACCAGGTGTTGGTGTTGGTGCCGTCCAGAGTGAAGTCGTAACGGATACCCGCATCTACCGAATATTTGCCGCCGGTCTTGTGGAAACCGTTGAACCAGGAATATTCCATCGGGCGGTCAGCATAATCGATCCGGCTGTCGGCCGTAAACGAGGTGTAAGGCATCCAGCCGTTTTGCAGGTCATAGCCCAATTTGACGTTGGCGCTGATTTCCTTGTACCATCTTTCGTCGTTGCCGCGATGACCGTACCAGCTTTTCGGGTCAAAGGTGTAGTAGGAAGCGCCGACCTGAGCCAGCCAGTTGCCGTGCTGCATGTTGTATTTGGCGCCGATCGCATAGTCGAAGTTGTGATCGTTGTTGTATTCCTGATTGGTAAGGCCTTCAAAATCGAACTGGTTGCCGATTTCCGCAACAACGGAGAAATTGTCGGTAACACCATAAGTGATTTCTTCGGATGCGCGGAAATCCTCTCCGGCGCCGGCGTTGTGTTTCAGCGAGGTGCGCTCATACTGCAGGGAAGTGTTTGACAATACCTTTCCCGCGCCCGGCAGGTACATCGGGGCAGTAATGTCTTCCGCGTTGGCAGCACCGGCAAACATAACGGCGGCCGTTGCCAAAAGAATAGTTCTATAGTTCATGTGAAGTCTCCTTGGTTATTAAAACTTTTGTGAATAAAAAATATCACAAAAGTACTGTATCAGATAATTCGGAGATTTCAACAAATAAAAGTTTTCCGTTCGCATTTTGTGAGCACATGAAATGTTATGAAGCCGCTGCGGTTTCGTGAAAAGCCCGGTTTTGTCTGTTTTTCATGAAACGCAGCAAAGTCATGCGGTCGACTTTCAGTTGTCTGGCAATTTGCGCCTTGGGGACGTTTTTTTCGAGCATGGTATTGATGCGTCCCTCAAGCCCGGTAAGTTTCAGCTTTTTGTTGCGGCGTCCGGCAGGGCGGCCGAGTTTTTTGCCTTCTGATTTGATCCTGGTCAGCGCTTCTTTTGTTCGCTGCGAAATCAGGTTGCGCTCTATTTCCGCCGAAAGGCCGAAGGCAAAGGCCAGCACCTTGGACTGAATGTCGCTGCCCAGCCGGTAATTGTCTTTTATGGTCCAGACCTGGGCTTCCGCGCTCAGGCAATAGTGAAGGATGGTCATTACCTGCAGCATGTTGCGTCCGAGACGCGATATTTCGGAAGCTATTAAAATATCGTTTTTGGTGAGCTTCTTCAGCAATTTCCCGAGTTTGCGCTGACGGAAGTCAGTGGCGCCGGAAATCGTTTCTTCAAACCAGCGGTTGATGATGATGCCGTTTTTTTCGGCAAACTGCCTGATTTCAAAACGTTGGTTTTCCGTTGTCTGTTTGTCGGTGCTGACCCTTATGTATCCGTATATCATGATATATCCTTTTATGTTTAGCAGTTAATTCTCGTTCTGAGTTATAATTATAATTCCGAAAGTGCGGCAAAATAAGGTGTATTAAATTGCGATGTTTATATAAATTGTGTGTAAGGCAAAAAAGAAACGTAAAAACTTAAGCTTATAGCCGAAAGAAAACGGCTTCCCGCAAAAGGTGTGCAACTTAAACTGATTGGTGATGTTTAATTGCTACCTGAGTTTGAGCGCGGCGTCCGAAATAATCTTTCCGGGCGTTTGCAAAACGGCAGAATATTTGCGCTTATGCCGTTTTTTGCGAGCGGTGCCGCGGTTTTGCTTGATTTTTGCCGGAAAACTGCTTTTATAAAAGAACTTCGGAAAAAAACGGAACGGAAACATGTGGGAAGAGTACGGGTTTGTCGGATTGTTTGCGGTCAGTTTCGGCGCGGCGACAATTTTGCCGGTCAGTTCCGAGCTGGTTTTCGCTTCAATGACGGGGGCCGGTTTTGATCCCGTCATCTGCATTTGGGCCGCTACTGCCGGCAACTGGCTGGGCGGTATGACGACTTACGGTTTGGGACGGCTGGGAAAAACGGACTGGCTGAGCAAATATTTTAAGATATCGTCGGGACGGCTGGAACAAATCCGCGGGTTTGCTGCCGGTCGGGGTGCCGTTGCAGCCTTTTTCGGCTTTTTGCCGGCGGTCGGAGACGTGATCGTTTTTGTTCTCGGATTGTTTAAGGCAAATCTGACGGTTGTCGCATTTTCCATGTTCGTCGGAAAATTTTTGCGTTATTGTCTGTTGGCCTACGGTGTTTTACAGGGAATCGAGTGGCTGGGTGCCCGGTGATTTCCGATTACAGAAAAACGGATTGTCCGGATCGGTTGCGAAAATGTCCGGAAGGTTAATTTCTTTTACGGGAGGCGGTTATGAATAAAAATTTCAAATATATGATTTTTTTATTTGCGGATGCAATGATGCTTTCTACGGAAATATTTTGACTCTGTTTTCAAAAAGTGACCAAAGGATAGAGTATTGGATCAAAGTGCAACAATGAATCCTATGGATATGTTCATTATGAAAAATGGTCACGGAGGGAAATTTTAAAATTTGATTTTAGCCAAAACCTCATCGCTATCATATCCTTTTTTTTCAAGTTTAGGCCATGTATCCAGCCCGTCGTCATCAAAACGGGGAAAAATGTGAATATGAAAGTGGGGTACTGACTGTTGTGCCGATTTACCGCTGGCGTGCAAAATATTAATACCTGTGGCACCTAACCGTTCTTTAAAATGCAAACTGATTTTTGGGGCAAACTTGATAATATGAATGAGTTCTTCTTCCGGAATATCAAAAATATTTTCATAATGCTTATTAGAAACGATAAGCGAATGACCATAGACCTCCATTTTTTCGGGTAAAAAACAAGACAAGACAGTATCTTGATAAATTATTTTTCCCGGAAGTTTTTTAGCACAAATCTTACAAAATACACAATCCATGAGCAACTCCCTATTGTGAAATTAAATCATTTGTAGCTTAATATAATAAAAATATATGTCAAACAGGTGCTTAATGAGTGAACAATAAAAAATATCAAGACCAGTTTAGATACTGCTTTAAACAGCTTAATCCATAAAAATATGTTGATAAATTAGATGCATGATAACATATTGAATTTTAATGATAATTTTTTGTTGGTGGTGGTTTGAGCCATAAAAAGGGGATAAAGACGCTATTTTTGAGTTGAGTTTAGTAGGCTACATAAAAAAGCCCTTGAAATTCAAGGACTCGGGAACTGGTGCCGACAGAGAGACTCGAACTCCCGACCCACTGATTACAAATCGACTGCGTTTGTAAAATATTATATTTATAAATCAATGTGTTAATCTTAAAATTTTAGCGATTTTTTAGCCGAGCTACCACCGAGCTACCACGCTAAAACAAGCTACCACCAGCTTGTTACAGGGAAATAGAATTGTTAAAGGAATCTTTTTTATCTTCAAAAATGTAATCATAAAAATATACCCACTAATTGTGCTTAATACTTCAAATTTGAAATATCAGAGGCCTAGTAGGTCTGTTATTGTTAATATTATAGGATATTATGTAAAAATCAAGGTGTTTCTTAAAAAACTCATTTTGTAGTTTTTTATAGAAATATTTTAAATCCAAATATTTAAGCACAAATTTATTAGGCAATAATCACTTTTATTCTCTTAATCTGATATTTTGCGTGATGTCTTTGAAAAACTCTTTGTTCCATAGTTCTAATTGTGATTTGTCTGTAATAAAAGGTAAAACATCTTGCTTTGCTTGTTCAAAATCTATTGTTTCAAAGCGGTTGTTTAACATTGATTTTAGCTCATCTAATCCAAAAGTATCTTCTTTATTTAGCATACCAGAATCTTCTAGCCTTGCTCGCAAATGAGCTAAGTTAACGCTTGCATTATGTGCTAAATAAAAGACATAATCATAAAGGTCTCTTCCTTTAATTCTATTTTTCCAAGAACGGCAAATTACGGCATGGAGTTTTCCCGCAAACAGTGACGGCGTGTCATATAATTTTACCTGATATGGACTTGGCAATAAACGGTATTTGTTTTCAAAAGTGGCAAAAGCCGGAGGTTCAGTATCAATCTCAAATTTAATTTTAATGACTTCATTAGCATTGATGTTTAAGTTTGAGCCATACACACTCAAGATATGTTCTTTGGTGTTGCCTTTCAAAAATGCTGATTTTATGGCAGAATCTTGAGCTTTTTGTTTTTCTTCTATGGAAAATTGCAATCCCAAAGAGGCTAATTCTTTTTCCAAAGATGAAAAGTAGCGTTTTAATTCAAAATTTTCATTTGGTTTAATTAAAGAAAAATCCAAATCTTCTGAAAAACGGTCAAGCCCATAAAAAATACGAAGTGCCGTACCGCCATAAAAAGCAGCTTCCTTAAAAAATCCGGCTCGTGAAAGTCCGCATAGGGCGATTTCTTGCACAATTTCTTTAAGGGCATTTTTCTTTTCATCAACCGTGTCGGTTTTGTATTTTGATAACATTTGTTCTAAAACGGTTTGCATTACTTCAATCTCCTCATAAACTTAATCAGAAAGTTTAGATTATTGGTATGATACATCGGGGCTATTTTTTCTATGCTTTCCATATTGAGCTTTTTTAACTCATCTTCATCTATGCGAAGGTTATCAAATAAAAGAGTATGAAATTCATTTAAGTTTTTTACCGGCGGCATGGTATAGAGCTTATCACATAAAGCTTTTTCCGGTGTTGCAATTTGATAAGAATAGTCCTTTTCTTCATGGATTATGATGCCAAACGGATAAACCTGAGGCGGAATATCTCGATAGGTAAAAGTTCCAAAATGGTTTTGATACTTTTTAGTTCTACGCTTGCCAAAAGTGGCCGAAGTGTATGTCTTATAAACCGCTTCGGGAATTAGTGAATAAATATAAAGAGCATAATCGAATGATAAATAAGAAGGTCCGAAAATGCGTCCGGCTAAATATTTGCCATCTATTGTTGAGTCTGTTTCATATAGCTCACGGACAATAGGTATTAATCGACCGGCTTGCACCTCGTGTCTTACTTTGTCATACAATTTGGCATAGTTGCTAAACTTTATTTTTAAATCATCAATCGAATATATCATGTTTGCTCCTATAACTCCAATAATAATGGAGTTTTATTTGTAAATCAAGCATTTTTTTGTGGCAATTAAAAATAATTAAAGGGTTGATAAATTACCTGACCATTTGATGAAATAGTTTTTAATTAAAATACCCCGTGAGGTTTGCCATTTGTAAATTAGGAGAATCCCAAGTGGAAAAGATTTCTCCTGATAAGCTATTGCCGTGAATAACGCGAACACTTAGGCCTAATAAGCTAAGTTGCGTATAAGTCATGCAGACACATAACTCATCAATATCAGTGGCCTCAATATATAATTTGCCGCCCAGCTTTTCATATCCGCGATTTTGCAGACATTTAACCAATCCCAAAACCATAGCTCCAGATCCGCAGGTTTTCTTGAGGCTCCTCTTGTATCTCCGTGTCGTCTTCCATTTCAACTTTCTCAAAGGTCATTCTTCCGTTTTCATCATAACCTATTTTATGGCACTCGGTTACGACTACCGGTCCTTCCGGAACATCTAAACCTTTTCGCTTAATGTATTTTTGGCAAAAATCTAAATATTCGGGGTTTATATCATCGGGTTGCTTTTTGGTTACAACATTTACAAATTGTTCTTCTAACCGCCACAAAGGTTCTGTATGTTTTAGATAATTTTCTTTGTTTTCTTTCAAACTTGCGTAATCTTTTACATATAATTCCCAAAATTCAGTTAAAGTGTCAGCTTCTCTTAGAGATGCTTTTTCTGCTTGAGGGTCTTTACCTTCATGAATCATTCTGAAAAGTTTAGCTGCTTCTTCTCTCGCTTCTTTGCAACTTAAATTTTGAATATCGCCAAAAATATACCAGCGCTGAACGCCGCTTCTTCCACCCATAGCAGTTCTATATTTGATAATGTATTTCTTTTGGCCATTAGGAATAACTTTTAAGGCAAAACCTTTTACCATATCGTCCCAAATATAATAAATCTTTTCTTTGATTTCAGCATTGTTAATGACTGTCGAAGTTAAAACTGTCATCATTTTTCTCCATAAAATAAATTAACCTTTCGTTAATATTCTAGCTTATGGATGGACGGAAGCAAGCTCTTTTTTAGGAAAATCAATAACTTACATCTAAAAACAGCTTAATCCATAAAAATATGTTGATAAAATTGATGTGTGATAACCTATTGAATTTGAATGATAATTTCGGGGTGGTGGTAGCTCGGTGTGGTAGCTCGAGCCATAAAAAGGGGATAAAAACGCTATTTTTGAGTTGAATTTAATAGGCTAAATAAAAGAAAAAGCCCTTGAATTTCAAGGGCTTGGAAACTGGTGCCGACACACGGACTCGAACCGCGGACCCACTGATTACAAATCAGTAGCTCTACCAACTGAGCTATGTCGGCATAAAAAAATCTAAATTTTTAAATACAGCTCTATACATTATTCTACAATA
>UMBE01069178.1_pt1 | contig 11110 bp, 8 predicted proteins | sample 1963881 | NCBI WGS metagenome assembly UMBE01 (sample SAMEA4835933, study PRJEB28245) | human gut metagenome | biome: gut microbiome; material: fecal sample | place: Denmark | collected 2008 | reverse complement strand
AAGATACAACATTTCCTCAAGATCTTAAAAATAAAAGCGTACCAAGTTGTCAAGAAGCCTTGACAAGGCTTTAGCGATATTTAATAATGTCCCTCAAAAATATATACGGAAATATTTCTTTATTCCGTAATAGATTGTACCTTTGCCATCGTTAAAAAACATAGCGTATTATTAAGTAATAACATACTAAAACTTATTTATTATGTCAAAAGTAACAGTTGTTGGTGCCGGAAATGTAGGCGCTACTTGCGCAAATGTTCTTGCCTTCAATGAAGTGGCAGACGAAGTTGTAATGCTAGACGTAAAGGAAGGCGTATCCGAAGGTAAAGCGATGGATATGATGCAGACCGCTCAATTGCTAGGTTTCGATACTAAGGTTGTAGGTTGCACAAACGATTATGAGAAGACAGCTAACTCTGACGTGGTAGTTATCACTTCTGGTATTCCTCGTAAACCGGGTATGACTCGCGAAGAACTGATCGGTGTTAACGCTGGTATCGTTAAGAGCGTAGCTCAAAACATCTTGAAATACTCTCCGAACGCAATCTTGGTAGTTATCTCTAACCCGATGGATACAATGACTTATTTGTCATTGAAGTCTTTAGGCTTGCCGAAGAACCGTATCATCGGTATGGGTGGTGCTTTGGATAGCTCTCGTTTCAAATATTTCTTATCTCAGGCTCTAGGCTGTAACGCTAACGAGGTTGAGGGTATGGTAATCGGTGGTCACGGTGACACTACAATGATTCCGTTGGCTCGCTTGGCTACTTACAAAGGTATCCCTGTTAGCAAATTGTTAAGCGCAGAGAAATTGCAAGAGGTTGTTGCTTCCACAATGGTTGGTGGCGCTACATTAACTAAATTGTTAGGTACTTCTGCTTGGTATGCACCGGGTGCTGCTGGAGCATTTGTTGTTGAGTCTATCATTCACAACCAAGGTAAGATGGTTCCTTGCTCTGTTTACTTGGAAGGTGAGTACGGTGAATCTGATCTTTGCATCGGTGTTCCTGTTATCCTTGGCAAGAACGGTATCGAGAAGATCGTTGAGTTGGAATTGACAGCTGAAGAGAAAGAGTTGTTCGCTAAGAGCGCTGCCGCTGTTCATAAGACTAACGAGGCTTTGAAAGAAGTGGGTGCACTTTAATTTGAATTTCTATTAAAGCGATAAAAGAGGCTGGTCCTTCGGGGTTGGCCTCTTTCTTTTTATGTGGATACGGACAGTTACGACGGAATGAAGATAATATTCGTGTTTTTCAATCTCTGAAGATACATACGTATCTCCATTGATTTATTTCAAAAGATCACGGTAAAGCATTTATGACAAAAGTACAGTTTTTGTTTGAATATGAAAAGCCTTCACTAGTTCAATACGAGCTTCACTAAGTTTATTCGTTTCATCCCAAACCGGTAATCACTACTTCAACTTTCCAGCCTCATTCAATACTTTCAGGAAGTTGCTCCAAGCTTTCTCTATCTTTTGCATGTTTTCGTCCCTTTCCTCTTGGTTCCTTACCTCATTTTGTAGAACATCTACAACAGGATATCCATCATATAAATAATATCTCTGATAATCCCCTAATAAGACTGGGGCATTATAGATAACGGAACTTATCGAAGAGATACTGCCTACCGTGAAGTGACCGTTTCCAGCTATCCGGAATTCAACCTTCTCATTGCCTCGCACGTCTTGCTTGATAGAAATATTCTTCTCGAAAACGATTTCTTTTGTAACTGAATTAAAAGATTTGATATCATCCGGGACTTTGATCACTTGTCCGGTAGTAGCCGTATCAAAATTTTCCTCATCATTATCGCAAGCGCAATAACCGATGAGAAATACAGACATGATAAGATATAATAAAAATGACTTTTTCATATTAAACCTCCTTTATTGGATTTCATTGCGTGTTGTCTTTTAGTAAGACACTTAAAAAGAGACAAATGCTGCACGTTTACCATTATTTAACAAACATTATTAACCAAACCGTCCTTCCATTATATAAAAAAGCCGGAGGAAATGATTTCCTTCGGCTTTTACCTATCGTTTGTTATTGGTATTTATTTGACAATACCTAATTTAGACTCACCAACGAAATCTATAATATGTTGGATCTCCTTACTCATCGGAACCTGATCCTTGATCATTAACAAGGCATCCGTAAGGCTGCTGTTTCCTTGGAAGATGATCCGGTACGCATGACTGATGTGCTTGATAACCTTTTCACTGAATCCCTCATGAGACATGATGAAAGAGTTCACGCCATAATACGTGGTAGGCTCCTTTGCCGCTACGATAAAAGGAGGGATATCCTTACGGAAACGACAGCCGGTTTGAATCATCGCCCAAGCCCCAACCCGGGATCCTTGGCTCATCAACACATTGCCTCCGAAGATCACGTAATCTTCCAAGATGCAATTTCCGGAAATCTTACTACCATAGCCGAATACACTACGATTTCCGATCCGCGTATCATGAGAAACATGTACCCCCTCATGCAAGAAATTACCATTACCGATACTAGTACGTCCTTCCGCTGTCGAGGAACGGTTAATCACCACATTCTCACGAATCACGTTGTCATCTCCGATTACGGCGATCGTATCACCTCCCTTATAAAAGAAATCCTGAGGCTCAGCAGCGATAACAGCTCCGTTAAATACACGGTTGCGATTTCCCATGCGTGTACCGCTCATCAAGCTGGCATGAGGCATGATCTCGCAATCATCCCCGATCTCCACGTTCTTATCAATGTACGCAAAAGGATGAATCGTAACGTTCTTCCCGATCTTTGCGCTTGAATCTACATATGCTAATGGACTAATCATAACTTTACTACATTTAAAGGTTATTATTCTCTACCACCACCGATGGCACTGTATAAACTGACAACCGCTTGCATACGTTGCACATTGTCGGATACTTCCGTCAACTGAGCGCTCAAGAGGCTCTGCTGTGCGGAAAGGATTTCCAAATAAGTAGATTGAGCCGACTGGAACAAGGCGCTGGTATAAGCCACCGCTTTCTCTAGCTGCTCGATCTGCGCTCTATCTTGGACAAGCTTCTTGCTCGTGGCATCATACTGATGTAAAGCATCACTCACCTCCTTACCTGCTTCCAGAATTGTCTGCTGATAATTCATTTGAGCGATCTTCTCTTCTGCCTTCGATACCTTCAAGTTAGCGACCAACTTACCATTGTTGAAGATCGGTTGGGCCAACGAAGCCAAAGCTTGAAACATAAATTGGCCCGGATTGGCGACAGAGATGCCTGAACCATTCGTCCAGCCTGCTGTCGCCGTGATATTCAATCCCGGATAAAAAGCGGCACGGGCTTTGTTCGTCGTATAATAGGCACTAGCAAGTGTCATCTCCGCGATCTTCACGTCCGGACGATTCTCCAACAATTGCAAAGGTACACCCACCATGATATCCTCCGGCATTACTTGTTCCTCCAAAGTACCCCGATCGATCTGTTGAGGGGCCTTAGCCAATAACACGGACAATGAGTTTTCCACGCTACGCACCTGGCTCTCCAGCTCGATCAACGAGCCGGAAACCTGATGGTAAGCGGCACGCATTTGCGTCACGGCAGCCTCGGTAGCCATACCCGCTATCTTCATAGCCTCCATGACACGAACATTCTCTTTATAGATATCAACCGTCTTAGCGGTAATTTCCACCTGCCGATCAAGCATCAACAAGGTATAATAAGTATTCGCTATACCACCGATCAATTGAGAGCGCACGGCCTGTCTTGAATACTGGCTCTGTAAGTAGGAAGCTTTTTGGCCACGGCTCGCGTTCAAAAGCTTTCCGAATAGGTCAACCTCCCAGCTAGCGGCCAAAGGCGTTGAGTAAGCCTTTACGTATTCGCTATTTCCAATCGATGTAATCGTCCCTTGGGGAGCGAAATTAATAGAAGGCAAGAAAGACAGACGGGCGGAAGTCAACAATACTTTCGCTTCCTCTACCCGAAGAACGGCTGCCTGCATATCTACATTATTGGCTAATCCCTCCTCAATTAACGCCTGTAACTTCGGATCACGAAAAACTTCCTTCCAAGGAAGGTTTCCCATATTGGTCGTATCCGCGGAGGCTAATGTATCAGTCTCGGAAACCGGATCACGATAAATTCCCGTCGCATCGATGGAATCCGGACGCTCGTATGCCTTATAGATATGGCAACTGCTTAACAAAGCAGTCGCACATACCATATATATAATTTGTTTCTTCATTGTCATCTCTTATTTTATTTTAGCGTACTGTTCTATTTCCGTACTCATATCGCTGTTATCCAAATCTTCCCATTCGATCGGCTTGAATTTCTCCTGTAAGTACTGGAATACCACGAACAAAACCGGAACAATAAAGATCTGGAAGATCATACCGATGAACATACCGCCGATAGCCGCTGTACCCAATGTACGGTTACCGTGCGCTCCTACTCCGAACGCGAACATCATAGGCAACAATCCGACCACCATCGCCAATGAGGTCATCAAGATCGGACGCAAACGGGCGGCGGCTCCTAATACGGCAGCCCATGTGATACTCATACCCATACGACGACGTTCCAAAGCGAACTCTACGATCAAGATAGCGTTCTTCGCCAACAAACCTACCAACATGATCAAGGCGATCTGCATATAGATATTGTTAGACATGGTTCCTACGATCATCTTCAACGCCGGGATATTTCCCAAAGCGGCCCAACCTTGGACGAACAAGAAGCTACCCATCAAACCGAACGGCACGGAGAGCAATACGGACAAAGGAAGGATGTAACTCTCATACTGCGCGCTCAACAGCAAGTAAACGAATACGAAACACAACAAGAAGATCAAAGCCGTCGTACTGCCACTCGTACTTGCCTCCTCACGTGCCATACCACCTAACTCATAGTCGAAACCTGCCGGAAGCGTTGTCTTAGCCACCTCGTCAATCGCTTTCAACGCCTGACCACTGGTATAACCATCCGCCGGGGCAACCATGACCTTGATGGCGGTATACATATTGAAACGGCTGATGATATCCGGGCCATATACCTTCTTCATCGTAATGAACTGGGAAATCGGAGCCATATCGTTACCGCTCTTTACCTTGATGTTCTTCATGGACTCCATATTCTTACGCAAATCGGGATCCGCTTGCACCATTACACGGTACATCTTACCGAAACGGTTGAAGTTAGAGGCATATAAACCACCATAATATCCCTGCAAGGTAGACAAGATGTCCTTCGGACTGATACCGGCTTTCTTACAAGCGGCAGCGTCGATATCGATCTCGTATTGCGGGAAGTTCGGGTTAAACGTAGTTTGAGCGGACTTGATCTCCGGACGTGCCGTCAAAGCGGCCATATATTCCTTGGAGATATCAAAGAAACGATCCAAATTACCTCCGGTCTTATCCTGCATATTCAACTCAATATCACTGGACGCTGAGTAACCGGGGATCATAGGAGGCGTAAAGAACAATACCTGAGCGTCCTTTACGATCTTTTGGGCACGCATGAACAAGCTACCATATACGATATCGGAATTTTGCATCATAGAACGCTCCTCCCAATCTTTCAGCTTGATGATGAATGAACCGTAAGAAGGTCCCTGACCACCGATGAAACTAAAACCGACAACCGCCGTACGAGACTCAACGGCCGGATCGGCAGCGATCAAGCTATCCACCTTATTCATTACCTCAAAGGTACGCTCCTGGGAAGTTCCCGGGGGTAACGTAACAGCACCCATAATCGTACCCGTGTCCTCGTTCGGCACCATGCCTGTAGGAGTAACCTGCATCAAGAACACCAATAACGCAATACATGCGGCAACAATACCGAATGAAAGCCATTTTTTCTGAATGAAGAATACGATACTTTTCTTGTATTTAGCCAACAAAGAATCATAAGCCGCATTAAACGAAGTATGGAATCGGGAAACGAAGGTCGTTTTCTTTTCCTTATGTTCCGTATCGTGTGGTTTCAGGAATATCGCACACAAGGCGGGACTCAATGTCAAGGCGTTCAAAGCGGACAAACCGATAGCGATCGCCATCGTCAGACCGAACTGGCGATAGAACGTACCGGCCGTACCTCCCATGAAACTTACGGGAATAAACACGGACATCATGACCAACGTAATGGAGACGATAGCGCCACCCAACTCACTCATGGCATCGATAGAAGCGAGTTTCGCCGACTTGTACCCTTGGTCCAACTTGGCATGGACACCCTCGACGACGACGATCGCATCATCGACCACAATAGCGATGGCAAGCACCATAGCACAAAGAGTCAACAAGTTGATACTAAATCCGATCAAGGATAACATAAAGAAGGTACCGATCAAGGCAACCGGGATAGCGATAGCCGGAATCAACGTAGAACGCAAATCCTGCAAGAACACATATACCACGATAAACACCAATACGAACGCCTCCAACAAAGTCTTGATTACTTCATGGATAGAAGCGAACAAGAAGTCATTGGCATTCATGGAAATATTCACCTTCATTCCGGGAGGCATTGTCAACTGGGTTTCCTCCAGCAAGGTTTCAATGTTACTAATTGTTTCCGTAGCGTTGGTTCCCGGCATCTGGTAAACGATACAGGTAACGGCGTCGTGACCATTTACACGGTTGATAATGTTGTAAGTCAAACGCCCCAACTCGATATCGGCGATATCTTTCAAACGCAAGACCTCACCATCCGGCAAAGCCTTTACAACTATCTGCTCAAACTCATTAGCCTCTTGCAAACGTCCTTTATAGCGGATCGTATATTGGAAAGACTGATTTCCTTGTTCGCCGAACGAACCCGGAGCGGCCTCTACGTTTTGTTCAGACAAGGCAACGGTTACGTCGCTCGGACTTAATTTATATTGGGCCATCACATCTGGCTTCAACCAAATACGCATGGAGTAGTCCGTACCCAACACGTTGGCATCACCGACACCCGGCACACGCTGGACTTCCGGGATCAAGTTAATCTTCGCGTAATTCTCAAGAAACTCTGAGTCATAACGATCATCTTCCGCGTATACGGAGAAAACCAACAACATTGAGTTCTGACGTTTCTGGGTCGTCACACCAATCTGCGTTACCTCGGCAGGCAACAAACCTTGTGCCATAGATACACGGTTCTGCACATTGACAGCCGCCATATCCGGGTCCGTTCCTTGCTTAAAATAAATGGAGATATCCGCGGAACCATTATTAGAGGCATTGGAACTCATATACATCATGTTCTCAACACCATTGATCTGGTCTTCCAAAGGCGCGATCACACTATTCAATACCGTTTGCGCATTGGCACCCGTATAAGTTGCCCTTACCGAAACGGTTGGAGGGGCGATATCCGGATATTGGGTAACCGGCAAGGAAATCAAGCCTAGGAAACCCAAGATGACAATCAAGATGGAAATCACCGTGGAGAGCACCGGGCGGTTTATAAATCTATCTAATTTCATATCTTTCGTTTTTACTCGACAAAAGCGAATATTTGTCTTATTCTATATACCTATTAATTAAAAGCAGTCTGCAAATTACCGTCATGCTGGTCTTTCAAGGCCTGATCGTACTTTGCCTTTTGCTGCTCACGAGTAATCGGCTGGATTTCTTGGCCGTCTTTCAAGATCTGTACGCCTTCCACGACAATCTTATCACCGGACTTCAAACCTCCCGTCACTAAATAATTTTTGCCATCATTCAAATTGGAAACCTTGATCTCGGTATTCTTCACGGTATTATCAGGCTGCAATACAAATACGAATTTCTTATCCTGGATCTCCACGGTAGCCGATTGAGGGATCGTAATGATATCGTTCATCGTATATGGGAAGATAATATTACCAGTACCACCGCTTCGTAAGACATTTCCCTCGTTAGAGAAAATAGCACGCATGCTTACAGAACCGGTAGATTGATCGATAACACCGCTCACGGCATCAATCTTACCCTCATGATGGTACGTAGAGCCATCCGCCAATTGCAGTCTTACGGCCGGCATCTTCTCTAATTGCTCTTTCAAGGTACCACCGGCTTTCGTCAATGCCAATAACTCCTTTTCCGTCATAGAGAAATACACATACATATCACCGATCTCAGATACGGTAGTCAACGGTTGAGCGATCGAAGCGCTTACCAAGCTACCTACACGATACGGGAATGTACCGACAACACCGTTCGAGGGACTTGTAACCGTACAGAAAGACAAGTTCTGGTTAGCGCTAACCAATTGAGCCTCCGCCTGCGCCAAGCTCGCTTTTGCCGACATCAGCTGGTTCACGGCAGTCTGATACTCGAAATCACTGATGATTTTCTGATCAAACAAAGTTTTCTTATTCTTCTCGGTCAATGTTAAAGTGCTTACGTTTGCCTTCGCCATCTCTACCGCGGCCTTAGCCTGACCTACCGCAGCAGCGTACTGCGTAGGATCAATTTGGAACAACGCCTGTCCTTTACGAACCGTAGCTCCCTCATCCACACATAATTTCACGATAAATCCAGAAACTTGAGGACGGACTTCGATATCCTGCGTACCTTTGATGGTAGCCGGATAGGATGTTGTTTGGTCGCTAGTCGTTGAATTGACCGCCATCACAGCGAACTCAGCATCCCCTAATTTCATACCACTCTGACTGTTTCCACAGGCAGTTAATAAAGACATACCAACCGCAAACAATGCGATCTGCCTTAACTGAGTAATCGTAATTTTCAGCATTCGTTTATCCATATTTGTATATAATTATATATTCAAGGCTGTTTTTCAGTTACCTTTTCTTTCTAACCCAAGTGGAGATCTTTCACATCTATTCACACAATAGGGTCTTTACTCGTCGTTTCATCCTACAAATGTAGAAACTTTTTACACGATTTCTGTTTCCTACTTATCTTTTTCACCTAAATTAATAGCACTTAAAAGGAAGCGCCTGTTGAAATACATCTCTTTTGGTTTCAAACGAAAATAAAATTGTTTTTTTCAACAATATATTTTACATTTGTGTCCACACACAATAAACAAATATTATATATTATGGAGCCTAAATTTATAATATCAGAAGTATTCAGTACCGCATGGAAGGGAACGAAGTCGCAGCTATGGATATTAGCCGGATTATTAATCGGATATTGTATCTTGTCTTTCACGCTGACAGCGTTCGCGATGCCCATGCAAAGTTCTATTATCGGTAAAATCATCGTAAACGTGATCAGCGCATTATTCTCCATTATTTTCTCCTTAGGATATATGAAAAATATATTTCAGGCGTTGGATGGGGAAGAACCTCAGTTTTCCGCATATGGACAACAGACAAAGAATATCATCACCTACTTTCTAGCGAGTCTTATCACGGGATTTGTCGTATTGGCGGGTTTCTTATTTTTTATCATCCCCGGTATTTATCTGGCATTGCGCCTTCAGTTCTTCCAAGCCTTTATTATCGAGGAAAACGCCGGGATTATCGAGTCTTTGCATAAAAGCTGGGAGATAACGAAAGGACAAGTATTGCCTCTGTTCATTCTGGCGTTGGTTATGATCGGGATCCTGATATTAGGATGTATTTTGTTCGGTATCGGAATTTTCGTCGCCGTTCCTCTTATCTATATGATGTATGGCTACGTTTTCCGTAAATTGAACACTCCTCTTCAAATACTCGAATAAGCAGAGAGGACGAATACACACTACAATCTATACCATGAATAAAAATTACAGGATAAAAGATATCGCCGAATTATCCGGCGTATCAACCGGTACGGTAGACCGCATTTTACATGAGCGGGGAAAGGTATCGGAGGACGCACGGAAAAAGGTGGAGAAAGTCTTAAAAGAAATTGACTATCAACCAAATCTGATAGCCCGTTCTTTAGCGTTGAAGAAAAAATATCATTTCATCGCTTTGATCCCTTCTTTCCATGAAGGGGAATACTGGGCGAAACTAAGCCAAGGGATAGAGAAAGCGGAACGGGAATTGTTTAGCTATAATATAGACGTCGAGCAAATCTATTTTGACCAATACGATAGCAACAGTTTCGACGAATTAATCCCGAAGATTGAGACCGCGGATTGTCAAGGGGTTATCATCGCTACATTATTCAAGCAAAGTGTCTTGACCTTGACCCAGCGGCTAGACCAGAAAGATATTCCTTATATATTAATCGATTCTTTTATCGACCACACGAATTGTATCTCTTACTACGGAACGCATTCATATGATTCGGGGTATATAGCGGGACGCCTTTTATTCGAGCAAATCCGTGAAGAGGACGATCTAGTGATTTTCCGTTTCACCCGTAAGGGGGATTCATGTTCTACGCAAGTGCAGAAGCGAGAGGAAGGATTCCGGGATTATCTCGCCAATACCTCATTCAAGGGAAAGATTCATTTGCTGCATGTGCACGCGGATGACCGAGAAGAGAATACGAGACTACTGAATACTTTCTTCGAGAAATATCCTCAAGTAAGAATCGGTATCATCTTTAATTCGAGGGCCCATTTCCTTGGAGATTATCTAAGTAGCGAACGGCCGGACTATCCTTTCAAGCTTCTTGGCTACGACGTGATAGAACCGAACGTCCGTTATCTGGAAAACGGCTTGATCACGCATTTGATCGCCCAGCGCCCCGAGGTACAAGGATATCATTGTATCAAGGCACTTTTCAGGCATTTGATCCTTAAGGAGAAAATTGAGCCTGTCAATTATATGCCGATCGATATCTTGGTAAAGGAAAATATACAATACTACAATAATTATATCTGATGAACTCCTTATTTAGCATAAAAGAGAAAGTGATTTTGTTGACCGGAGGCTATGGTATATTAGGAGCCTGCATGGCCAAACACTTGGCGAGAGAAGGCGCGTATGTCGTAATCCTCGGACGAAACGAGCAAAAAGGATCTGCCTTGGTCAATGAGATTAAAGCGGAAGGGGGCGAGGCCTTATTCTTGGTTTCAAACGTACTGGATAAAGCCTTGCTGGAGCAAAACAAGCAAGAGATATTGAAAGCATATGGGAAGATTGATGTTTTAGTCAATTTGGCGGGTGGCAACCAAGCCGGAGCGACGATTCCTCCCGACAAGACGATCTTTGATCTGGATATCGATGCTTTCCGGACG
>UMBE01032802.1_pt1 | contig 11118 bp, 9 predicted proteins | sample 1963881 | NCBI WGS metagenome assembly UMBE01 (sample SAMEA4835933, study PRJEB28245) | human gut metagenome | biome: gut microbiome; material: fecal sample | place: Denmark | collected 2008 | reverse complement strand
ATGGGATTGATCAAGAATCCGGGCGAAGAAAAATATGCAGTATTGTCTGACATCCTCGGTGACGAAGACCACCTCGGAGATATGGACTTCAAAGTAACCGGAACAAGAGACGGTATCACAGCTACTCAGATGGACATCAAGGTAGACGGTCTTTCTTATGATATTCTGGAACGCGCTTTGAATCAAGCTAAAGAAGGACGTATGCACATCCTCGATAAGATCACTGAGACTATCGCCGAACCGCGTGCTGACCTGAAAGACCATGCTCCCCGCATTGAAACAATGACTATTCCTAAAGAATTTATCGGAGCTGTAATCGGCCCTGGTGGAAAAATCATTCAAGGTATGCAGGAAGAAACCGGTGCAGTGATCACTATCGAAGAAACAGATGGTGTAGGACGCATCGAAGTTTCCGGAACAAACAAGAAATGCATTGAAGACGCTATGCGCATGATCAAGGCAATCGTTGCTGTTCCCGAAGTAGGTGAGGTATATAAAGGTAAAGTTCGCTCTATCATGCCTTACGGTGCATTCATCGAATTCCTGCCGGGCAAAGACGGTTTGTTGCACATTTCCGAGATCGACTGGAAACGTCTGGAAACAGTAGAAGAAGCCGGAATTAAGGAAGGTGATGAGATTGAAGTGAAACTGATCGACATCGATCCGAAGACAGGAAAATTCAAACTTTCAAGAAAAGTGTTGATGCCAAGACCGGAAAAGAAGTAAAAAAGCAGATCGCTTTTAGATAATGGAATAGCCCGATTACTAAGTATTCGGGCTATTTTTTTGTCTGTTATTTTGCTTTTCTGCGAAAAGATGTGTTCTTTAAATACATTTTGCAGGGGAAGTATAAAAAGTCTATTCTGCCTTTCTATGATTATCTGCGTTGGTGGGAAGGCTTATATTCTTTCGACGGTTCTTCTTTCAACTGCACTCTTACTAAATTGGAGAAATGTATAATGTGAAGATTACAGTAGAGAATCTAAAAGTACTGAATGATCGTTGCACGGGTAAGTTCAAAATCTTTAAAAACATAATGATTATGAATATGATAGTTTACCCATACAAAAAGAATCGGAAAGTACCCCCATACTTCCCGATTCGAAACAGTCAAAAATCGACCTTAATCAATTTATTAACTTAACACGTTGCAAAGATATGAGAAAAATTTCTTTGAAAGGGCTTTTTTGCCCAAAAAGTTTAGAATCTAAGCAAATAATACTGGCTATGAGGATTATATTATTCTTTTTTTTGTTCGTAACTGATAAGGAATGAATGTACAATCAGCCATTGAGAGGGGTATAACATCCAATACACAAGCTATATATACCCTGTACATTGGATCTATATATCCTGTACATTGGATTTATATCTCCTGCGCGCTGGAACTATATCCCCAACTACTATTCATTCTTGAGGCTCCTTGGAGTCAAATCTGGGCTGAACACAGCCCTCTCCAATAAAGTGTTGACATTTCGCATTCAGCCCTTTCAGCCTTGCTCGCAAACGCTTTGATGGAAGGCGATAGCGGCTGAAAGCACTATTTTATACCCCGTCTCTGGTGTATGCTGAGAGGGGTAAGTAACTTCAGCCCTTTCAGCCGGAAAAAGAATTGATTCAAACGCTAATAATTTCCGATTCAACAGAGCCTGTATTTATTCCAAACAGAGTCTCTGTTCGGAACAAACAAAGGCTCTGTCCGAGGTAAACCGACCCTCTGTTTTTTTCTGAACTATTGATCCATTGATTGATTTGAATAAGCCGGTATTCCACCAGCTTTCATCTCGGTGGTGAGTCGTTTTCATCTCGGTAGTGAGTAACCTTTATCTCGGTGGTAAGTGAAGGCCATCTCCGGGCTTACAGAATTCAGTCCGTGTGTTGAGTAACTATAACTTGTCAGCAGAATAGCTATAACCAATCAGCTTTGGGGTTTATGTACGACCGAGGCTGAAAGGACTGAAACTACCCCTCCCCACTCAGAATGCCCTTACACTAGGGTGTAAAATAGTGCCTTCAGCCGCTATCGCCTTCTATCAAGGCGTTTGCGAGCAAGGCTGAAAGGGCTGAATGCTGAGAATACCCATAGAATAGTGTGAACTATAAAGGTGGTACATCTTTCACTCAGATGTTGTACATCTTTTACTCAAATGTAGTACTAGAGTCAGGCAACTTAAGTACTTGTCAGAAGCAAGTCTTGTACTTATAGGGAAGTTTTCTAATATAAGATTGAATCATTCAATGTCGTTTCCCCGGTTCACTTGTGTGAACTCATTTCTTCTTGGCAATATTCCTTATTGAAATTTCTTATCTTCTTCGAGAAGTTCCTGGCTACATTGTTCCGGTGCCAGAGGGGTAAAGAACTCTATCAGATTTTTTTCAGGATCGCGCAGGTACAAGGTGGCATTCTATCGGATGAAAAGAATACGGATGCTTCCGGCAATTACTTATAAATTTGCACCGGCAGTTCTCCTTTTAACGCGCCTAAAGCATTATAAGCCAACGATTCCATTTCTCCTTCCCCGGGATAGACATGTATAGGAGCTAAAAAAGAAATTCGTTTTTTCAATCTTGAGATAATATAATCCGAATAGGCAATACCTCCTGTCAGCAGAATGGCATCCACTTTTCCGCAAAGTACGGTAGCGGCTCCGCCGATTGCTTTTGCCACGTTGTAGATCATGGCGTCCAATATTAGTTCCGCTTTCTTGTCGCCTTCTTCTATAGATTTAATGATGGCGGGCACATCGGTTGTCCCCAGATGGGCTGTCAATCCGGCACGACCGGAAATACGCTTTTTCAATTCGTCTTTGGTAAGCTGCCCGCTATAGCAAAGGTCGATCAGCTGTCCGGCAGGGAGCGTTCCTGCACGTTCCGGTGAGAAAGGACCTTCACCGTCCAATGCATTGTTGGCGTCAATGGCCCGTCCGTGCTGATGGACTGCTACGGAAATACCACCTCCCAAATGGCAGATAACCAGATCTAGCTCTTCGTACTTTGTATCTTGCTCTTTGGCAAAACGACGTGCGATGGCTTTCTGATTCAAGGCATGCCAGATCGTGATTTTCGGCATGAGCGGCGAGCCTGTGATACGTGCTACCTCTTCCAGTTCATCCACTACTCCGGGATCGGCGATATAGGCGGGACAATGGGGGAGGGAACTGGCGAGTTCTTCCGCAATCAGTCCGCCTAAGTTACAGGCGTGGGTTCGCATGGCGTGTAGCGTATCACGTTTCATTGCTTCGTTGACCTCATACACTCCTCCGGGAATAGGCTTCACCAATCCGCCGCGTCCGATGACGGCATCGAACTCGAAAGGTATCCCGTTCGCTTCCAGCTCCTGAAGGACCAGGTTCTTCCGAAATTCAAACTGGTCTATCACCTGCGGATAAACGGATAATTCTTCCACCGAATGTTTGATATTGCGAACCAGTAACGGGGTTTCATTCTCGTAGACTGCTATTTTCGTTGATGTGGAGCCGGGGTTGATGACCAGTATTTTCATAGAATCTATTTTTAGGAATTACGAGTTACGACTTTTGTTAAATTCTTCCCTGCATTTGCAGTCTCCTGCTACTTGCAGACAGGCCATTGCGATGCTGTAATATTTCGACAATCCGGAATCGCTTCGTGAAGGAAGAACCACCGGACAGATAGGGCCTTGCAACAATCCTGCCATTTCCGCGTTGGCAAACAGGGAGACGGATTTGTAGAAAGCGTTTCCTGATTCGATATTCGGGAATATCAGCACGTCTGCCTGTCCGTTGATAGGGGAAACAATGCCTTTGATGTCTCCGCTTGCCTGTTCGCAGGAAGTGCGTACGTCCAGCGGACCGTCAATGATTACATTCCCGAATTCTCCGGCTTCGGCCAGCTCTACGATATTCACATAGTCCAAAGAGTGCGGAAACTTGGCGCTGACTTTCTCGGTGCAGTGTATCAGTGCGACACGGGGCTGTTCAATGCCGAAATGACGGCAGGTGCAGATGGCATACCAGATCATTTCTATGCGTTGTTGCAACGTTGGACGTGGAATCACTGCGGCATCGGAGAAGAACAGCAGTTTGTGGTAAGTCGGAATCTCCATCACGGCCAAGTGTGTGAGGATTTTCCCTTTGGGAAGCAGTCCTTTCTCTTTGTCGAGGATGGCGTGCAGCAGATTGTCCGTGTTGATGATGCCTTTCATTAAAATATCCGCTCCTCCTTCACGCACGATGCGGACGGCTTCGCGTGCCGCTTCGTCCGAATCTTCGATGTGAATGGTTTTCACATAGTCAGGGTATTGTTTCAGTGCGGGATATTTTTCCAGAATAGCCGAGTCTCCAATCATAAGGAACTCTGCAATTCCTTCCTCCAAAGCACGGGTGATAGCATATTCCGTATTGGGATCGTTGGCGCAGACTACGGCAATGCGTTTTCTGCGATTCTGTTCTTTAAGATGGGCTGTTAGCTGGGCAAAGTTCTGAATAGGTTCCATAACGTTAGATTTTTAGCAAATATCAGAAAAATCATTGAGAAAATAATACTTGCAACCCGAAAAGTTACGCCTGTTATGTAACATTTTGTTATATTTCAGTTGTTTTACTGTGTAGATATACACCGAACCGTTTTTTCCTGTATTTTTGCAAATAAATCCCCCTTAAACTTTAAAACAAAATGAAACAGTTCAAAAACCTATTGTTTATTAGCACATTACTCCTTTGTTGGATGCTCGTTTCCTGTAAAACGACGGCTAGAATTCCTGCCGGCTGGTCGCTGGTGTGGGAAGAAAACTTTAATCAAAGGAAGGACTTTGACTCGCAGGTCTGGAGTAAGATTCCGCGAGGGAAATCCGACTGGAATAATTATATGACGGACTTTGATTCCTGCTATGCCATGCGTAAAGGCAAACTGGTACTGAGGGGTATTGTCAATCAGACACTGCCCAATGATACGGCACCTTATCTGACAGGAGGCGTTTATACCAAAGGTAAAAAGGCTTTTTCTGACGGACGGATCGAGATCTGTGCCAGGCTGAATGCCGCAAAAGGTGCCTGGCCTGCTATCTGGATGTTGCCCGAAAATGCCAAATGGCCGTCGGGAGGCGAGATAGATGTGATGGAGCGTCTGAATGATGACTCTATCGCTTACCAGACGGTTCATTCTCATTATACGTATACTTTAGGTATCAAGAATCATCCCAAGTCGCACTCCACAGGAGTGATCCATCCCGATCGTTACAATGTTTTCGCTGTCGAAATGTATCCGGATAGTCTTTCGTTCTTTGTCAACGATGTACATACGTTTACTTATCCCCGTATACGGACGCAGAAGGAGGGGCAATTCCCGTTCAATCAGCCGTTCTATTTACTGATTGATATGCAGTTGGGTGGTTCATGGGTCGGAGCAGTCAATCCCAAAGACCTTCCGGTAGAAATGGAGGTGGACTGGGTACGTTTTTATCAACGGAAATCATTCAAATAGAGCATAAATATGAAAATTCAACTTCCTCCTTTTTTACAGAAGGGCGATAAAGTAGTCATAATATCACCTTCCAGCAAGATCGACAAACAGTTTCTGAAAGGTGCAAAGAAACGGATTGAATCGTGGGGCTTGAAAGTCGCCATAGGAAAACATGCCGGAGGGTCTTCCGGACGCTATGCGGGGACGGTCAAACAGCGGTTGAGCGATTTGCAGGATGCGATGAATGATCCGAAGGTGAAAGCCATTTTTTGCAGTCGTGGCGGATACGGTGTTGTACATTTAATTGATAAGATAGATTTCACTGCCTTTCGCGAACATCCGAAATGGTTGTTGGGGTTCAGTGACATCACTGCCTTGCATAACCTGTTTCAGAAGAATGGTTATGCCTCTTTGCATTCGCTGATGGCACGCCATCTGACTGTGGAACCGGAAGATGATCCTTGCGTGGCCTATCTGAAAGATATCCTGTTCGGTAATCTGCCCGCTTATACATGCGAAAAGCATAAACTGAATAAACAAGGTACTGCACAGGGAACTCTGCGAGGCGGAAACATGGCAGTGGCCTATGGACTGCGGGGAACTCCTTATGATCTTCCGGCAGAAGGAACGGTCTTGTTTATCGAAGATGTGAGCGAACGCCCTCATGCGATTGAGCGTATGATGTACAACCTGAAGCTGGGCGGTGTACTTGAAAAGTTATCCGGACTCATTATCGGGCAGTTTACCGAATATGAAGAAGATTGTTCGCTGGGTAAGGAGCTTTATGCAGCATTGGCAGACCTGGTGAAAGAGTATGATTATCCGGTTTGTTTTAACTTCCCGGTGGGGCACGTGACGTATAACCTGCCGCTTATCAATGGCGCAAAAGTGGAATTTACCGTCGGAAAGAAGAATGTCGAGTTAAAGTTTATTTGTTAATAATCTATTCTATCTGAACGATACTGTGCTGAAAATGACTAATTTTGGAGCCTCAATAGATAAAAGGACGATGAAAAAGAAACCTATGATAGTATTGGCAAGTGTCTTTATGATGTTTTCTGCCTTTTCTTGTGGTGGAGGCAGTAAGACAAGTAGTGCGAACGAGCAAAATGAAAAAGTGGTGGTCAATGTACCTCAATTTGACGCTGACAGCGCTTATCTGTATGTGAAGAATCAGGTCGATTTCGGTCCCCGTGTTCCGAATACGAAAGAGCATGTCGCTTGTGGAAATTATTTAGCGGAGCAACTGGAAGCCTTTGGTGCTCAGGTTACTAATCAATATGCGGACCTCATAGCTTATGACGGTACCCTGCTGAAAGCGAGAAATATTATCGGTTCTTATAAGCCGGAAAGTAAAAAGAGGATAGCATTGTTCGCGCATTGGGATACTCGTCCGTGGGCGGATAATGATGCTGACTCAAAGAATCATCATACTCCTATTTTGGGGGCAAACGACGGTGCCAGCGGGGTAGGTGCTTTGTTGGAGATTGCCCGTCTGGTCAATAAGCAGCAGCCGGAACTGGGTATAGATATTATCCTGCTGGATGCAGAAGATTATGGTGCTCCCCAATTCTATGAAGGAAAGCATAAAGAAGAATTCTGGTGTCTCGGTTCCCAATATTGGGCACGTCATTCTCATGTGCAGGGATATAATGCACGTTTCGGCATCTTGCTGGATATGGTAGGTGGCGAAGGCAGCGTATTTATGAAAGAAGGTTATTCCGAAGATTTTGCACCGGATATTAATAAGAAAGTATGGAAAGCTGCCAAGAAACTGGGTTACGGAAAAACTTTCATGGACGGTAACGGCGGATTGGTAACGGATGATCATCTGTTCATCAACCGTCTGGCGCGTATCAAGACGATTGATATCATTCCCACCAGTCCGGATGGTGATTTCACCCCGACTTGGCATACTGTCAATGATACTATGGATCATATCGACAAGAATACCCTGAAGGCTGTCGGACAGACGGTATTGGAAGTAATCTATAATGAAAAGTGATCTTGTTAGTCCGCTTCTTTGTTACTTCAAAGACCTGACAGCTTTGTGCTGAATTAATAAATTGTTAAACAGTAAATCGTAAATATCATCATGTCAATTAATGAATTACAAGACGAAGTAATTGCTGAATTCAGCGACTTCGATGACTGGATGGATCGATACCAGCTGCTCATAGACTTAGGAAATGAACAGGAACCACTCGATGAAAAATATAAAACCGAACAGAATCTGATCGAAGGCTGCCAGAGCCGTGTGTGGCTTCAGGCGGACGAGGTGGATGGAAAGATCGTATTTAATGCGGAAAGTGATGCTTTGATTGTAAAAGGAATTATTGCTTTATTAATCAAAGTCCTTTCAGGACATACACCTGATGAAATTCTGAATGCTGATCTTTATTTTATAGATAAGATAGGGCTGAGAGAACATCTGTCTCCTACACGTAGCAACGGTTTGCTGTCGATGGTAAAGCAGATACGTATGTATGCGCTGGCATTTAAGGCGAAAGAAGGAAAATAATAAGCATATCATTTTAGGCACGGATAACACGGATTTACGCTGTTTTTAGTTGCTTATAATCTCTTAAAACCGCGTAAATCCGTGTTATCCGTGCCTAAAATCAAGTAAACAGCTGTCTTTCGTACTCCTTTCATTTACTAATTTCTTCCTGATACTCCAATATATCTGCCGGTTGGCAGTCAAGTACTTTGCAGATGGCCTCCAGCGTGGAGAAGCGGATTGCCTTTGCTTTTCCGGTTTTTAATATAGAAAGGTTGGCGGGAGTGATATCGATTTTCTCCGCCAGTTCGCCCAGAGAGATTTTTCTGCGCGCCATCATGATGTCAAGGTTTACTATAATTGCCATAATTCTATTTTCTCGGTTTGAGTTAAATCGTGAGCTCCTGTTCTTCTTTCATTTTCAGTCCGATAGCGAATGTCTCTGCTACAATCAGACAGCCAAGTCCCAATAATAAATCAGTCGCTTGTAGCGCCAGGGGAGCAATGATGTATTTGTCGAGTGCGAATACTTCTTTTAATCCCCAGTAATTGACAACTTGAGGAATCAGGTAAAATAGAAAGGAAATGATCAGCAAACTGCCCAGCCAGCGCAGGCGGCGTACATTCTTCCATTCAAATATCTGTGATTTGTTGATGCTCAGAATCAGCATGACAAAGATGATGAGTGCTGAAATGGTGAGCAATGTATTCATTAATGAGCAGGAACTACTGATAATCAGGTAACTGTAATTCACGTCTTTCCCAATGCGCACAGCCATTTGCGTATACATGACGGGCACTTTCTCTTTGCTTTGGGCATTGATGATCGTGTCCGGTTTGATCATAGCGATTGTAGGTACGACATCTACAAACCGGAAATCACCTGCCAGCATGGTACCGTCGCATTGCTTCGGCTCTTTGTGCTGTTCTTTGGCCAGACTCATGCCGGCTTTCATACCTGTTCCAAACTGGTATCCTGTGGTATATAGGGAAAGTCCCAAAACTATGAATACCAATATGCAGAGAATGTTCAAACGTTTTTTCATCGCTGTCTTTTTATTATTTTAGTCTGTGATATTTGTTTCTTCTTTCCAGGGGTAGGGGATGGTTGTTCGGCGCATTCCCCAGATTACTCCTGCAAGTATCAAAACTGCTGCAAAAATAACCATTAGATAAGTGCTGGTATTCATCAGGTCACTCATGTTTTCAGCTTCCGGATATTTTATACTGAGAAATACGGATAAAGAATTGTTCAGTACGTGCATCAGTATACAAGGGATGAGGCTGGCAGTCTTATAATAAGTCCATGCAAACAGGATACCGATCAGAAATGCCGGAAGGATCTGGGCAGGATTGATATGAAAAACACCGAACAGAAGTGCTGAAAGCAGAATTGCTTTCGTCGGGCTGTACTGTTGCAGCAGTGCCTTGGTGATGGCTCCGCGGAACAACAACTCTTCGAGTACGGGACCTATGATGGCTATGGCAAGAATGCCGCCCCAGCCGGACTGGAGAATATCGAAAGATTGTTCCATGATATTGGGAATCCAGTCCATCAGTTCTGTTAACGCAGATACCACAAAACCGCAGGTAAGGACGGTCAGTGCACTGAAAAAGAGATAAGAGGACGAAACAGGCGACCAGGTTGTTTTCTTTGTGCTGATGTAGCCGGCCTTCCATAAATAGACACCCATCATCAATTGCCCGGCCAGTTGCGCCGGAATCATGAGCATGGTGATAAGCGCATCTTTGTCTAAATTTCCGGTAGTGGCTACCAGATAAATCACACAGGGAATCATGACCAGGATAGGAGCAATGATTTGTGCAATAAGTAGATTCAGTAATATCAGTTTAATAGCAGTTCTCATATTCGTAGTGTTCTTAGCTGAGATACAAAGATAATCGTTTGTTATTTACTGGCAATAAAGCTGCACAGAAACATGGCAATCATTGAGACGGATACTACCAGTATCGATATGCTCATTAGTGACTTTTTCATAAAGTGTTATTTTTTAATAGATGATTGAATGGAAAATAGTTGTTTTTCGATGATTATTTATCGTTTATCGATATGCAAATGTAGAGGTAAGTTTTGAGTTAACAAAGAAAAAGGAGAAAATATTTATCGAAAAACAATAAAAAAGATATGTTTTTCGATATTATTTGTGCTGATGATGGAGGAAGGAAGGGTTATTTACCTCCGTTTGGCAGCAAAGAGGATCGTTTCTGTTTCTTCTGCATCTTTGTGGAGTTGGGTGATTAGCTGGTCGATGCTATCGTATTTTAGTTCGGGCCGTGTCCGCTTCACGAAAGTAAGCCGGATAAATTTGTCATAAATGTCGGAGTGGAAATGAAGGATATTCACTTCGATGGTACGGTTGGGACCATTGTTGATAGTGGGGCGGACACCTATATTCAGCATGCCCATATAAGTTTTTCCGTCGAATGTAACCCATACGGCGTAGACTCCGTCTGCGGGAATCAGTTTGTCCGGATCGTCCACGCTTAAATTGGCAGTGGGGAAACCGATTTTTCTGCCTACCTGATAACCTCCTACTACGGTTCCGTCCAGAAAATATTCGTATCCCAGACAGCGGGCAGCTATATCCACGTCTCCCTGATGTAGTAATTTCCGGATTAAAGAAGAACTGACCGGAACGCTTTGGGAAGCATCTATCCGGATATCGTTTGTGTAAGCTTGTGCACGGATAACATCGATGCCGATAGATTGTCCGTAGCGTACATAATCCTCAAACCCTTCGCTGCGGTTATGGCCGAAACGGTGGTCGTAGCCTATCACCAGATACCTGACCTGATAACGTTCCTTCAGCACCTGAGTCATGAATTCTTTGGCTGTCAGCCGGGAAATGTCGGGCGTAAAATCGAGCATCAGGCAATAATCTACTCCCGTACCTGCCAGCAGGTTTATTTTCTCTTCGGGGGTAGTCAATAATTCCGGATGATAAGTGGCGTTCATCACTTTGCGCGGATGAACAGGGAAGGTTACTAATGCAGAACGCAGACCTTTGGCTGCCGCTATCTCTTTCACTTGTTGAATCAGATAGCGGTGCCCCGTGTGTACACCGTCGAAGAAGCCGATGGTAGCTACACATGGTTCGGGGATCATAGCCGATGTATCATTTATAATCTGCATGTTTGCCATCTTATTTTTTTCTGAA
>UMBE01016096.1_pt1 | contig 11227 bp, 9 predicted proteins | sample 1963881 | NCBI WGS metagenome assembly UMBE01 (sample SAMEA4835933, study PRJEB28245) | human gut metagenome | biome: gut microbiome; material: fecal sample | place: Denmark | collected 2008 | reverse complement strand
AGCTGCCGCGCCGGCAGCGCCCGCCGTTCCCGCTGACGGTCTGACCGACGAGGTCAAGGTCGCCATCATGGCGGCGATCGCCCAGCAGCCCGGCTTCAACATGGCGAATGTGACGAATGTCAGCATCCGCAAGATTTAATTTTGAATTCCACTTCTTCCTTTATCAGCGAAAGGGACGGCATCGCGCCGTCCTTTTTGCTACCATGAAAAAAATATTCGATTTAGCACAAAATTAGCAGGCTGTATGCTATAATGGGGATAAGAAAGCATGCGGAGTCTTTCTCCGCGCCAACGATCAAGCGAGAGAAGGCGGCAACATGGCAAAAATCCCCGAAAAAATGCGTTGGATCTACGACCTTTTGCTGACGGCGGCGATCCTGGCTATGGCGACGGTGCTCTGCACGCTGCTGCGAAGGATCGACGACGGCAGCGGCTACGTGAACCTCATCTTCGTGCTGGCGGTCGCGACCATCTCGCGCTGGACGGAGGGCTATTTCTGGGGGATATTCAGCGCTGTCTCCGGTGTGCTGTTCGTCAACTACGTGTTTACATATCCCTACTGGGAATTCAACTTCACGATCACCGGCTACCCGTTCACCTTCCTTGCGATGCTGACGGTGTCCATGATGATCAGCGCGATGAACACGCAGATCAAAAAGCAGGAGCGGCTGCGCATCGAAACAGAAAAGGAAGCCGTGCGCGCCAATCTCCTGCGCGCGATGTCGCACGATATCCGCACGCCGCTGACGAGCATCGTCGGCAACACCGCCGCGATCCTTGAAAACGAGGATTCGTTTTCTCCCGAGCAGAAGCGCCGCCTTTTAGAGGATGTGAACGAGGACGCGCAGTGGCTCATCCGCATGGTCGAAAATCTCCTATCTATCACGCGCATGAGCGGCGGACAGGCAAAGATCGAAAAGGACTGTGAGGCAGCCGAGGAGATCGTCGGCGTCTCGGTCAGCAAGTTCACCAAGCGCTTCCCCGCGATCAAGGTTTCGATCGAGGTACCGGACGAGGTGCTGATGGTGCCGATGGACGCGACGCTCATCCGTCAGGTCATTATGAATCTGCTGGAAAACGCCGCCATCCACGGCGGAAACGTCACGCAGATCCGCGTCTGCCTCTCACGCGAGGGGACGAACGCCTGCTTTGCCATCAGTGACAACGGCGTCGGCATCCCGAAGGAGAAGCTCTCAACGATCTTTAACGGCGGGCTTTCCGGCGTGTCGCACAACAACTTTGATATGAAGAAAAACATGGGCATCGGCCTTTCCGTGTGCTACACCATCGTCAAGGCGCACGGCGGCACGATGACCGCAGAAAATTTAGATTCGGGCGGAGCGTGCTTCCGCTTCTATCTGCCGCTGGAGGAGGGCATCAACAGTGAAATTGAAGGATAAAGTGCTCGTGGTGGAAGACGAGCAGAACATCAGCAACTTTATTTCGACGGTTCTCACCGCGAACGACTTCGACGTGCTGGTGGCGCAGACGGGCGCCGAGGCGGTCTCGATGATCACCTCGCACTGCCCCGATCTCATCATTCTCGACCTGGGGCTTCCCGACATGGACGGGATGAACATCCTCAAGGAGGTTCGTTCGTGGTCGAGCCTGCCGATCATCGTCGTTTCGGCGCGCACGCACGAGCATGACAAGGTCATGGCGCTCGACCTCGGCGCGGACGACTACATCGAGAAGCCGTTCGGCACGAGCGAGCTGCTCGCGCGCATCCGCACGGCCATCCGTCACACGCGCACGCCGCTCGACAACAACGAGATCGCGCAGTCGGGCAAGTTCACCGTCAAGGACCTGACCATCGACTATGACAAGCACCACGTGCTCATCGGCGATCAGGATGTGCACCTGACGCTCAACGAGTTCAAGATCGTGGCGCTGCTCGGCAAGTACGCTGGCAAGGTGCTGACGTATGACTATCTCATCAAGCAAATCTGGGGGCCGAAGGCCAAGGCCGACAATCAGATTTTGCGCGTGAATATGGCGAACATCCGCCGCAAGATCGAGAAGAATCCCGCCTCGCCCGAGTATATCTTCACCGAGATCGGCGTGGGCTACCGGATGCTCGAAAACGACGCATGATGATAGAGCCGCTCGCGGCTTTATGATACCAGGGCGCGTGCGCGCCCCACACGATCACGCAGACGGCTCCTGCCATTTGGGGATGGCAGGGGTCATTTGCGCACTTTTGCACTTTTATGAAAATGGTGTCGGACTGAAACAGTGAACGTTTCAGCCCGGCACCTTTCTTTTTTGCGTGTTTTCATGCAGCAGAATCCTTTTGCTTGCTTATAAACATGCCGTATTGTGCCGCAGCGAATGTTCGATCGTCATAGTTATGCTGACTTTTGTGTATATTTTTACCAAATCGTTTGCCGCTCTATTTCGACTCTTTATTCAGTGCTGCAATCTTGACATGAATTGTTATTCTCATTATTGACATTTTATGAACATAAATATACAATCAGCATCACAGTCAGTCCTACGAAAGAGGAAACCACAGCACATGAACATTTGGGAAATTGCAACGAATTATTATCAATACTTCCTGCGAGGGACGCAAACGACCATCCTCATCTCTCTGCTCACCGTGTTCTGCGGCTCGATCCTCGGCTGCCTGATCGCTTTCATGCGGCTATCCAAGTTTAAGCCGCTGGAAAAGTTCGCCAGCATCTATATCACCGTCATCCGCGGTACGCCGATGCTCGTGCAGCTCTACATCGTTTACTACCAGCTCGACTTTATCAGCTATCCCACCGGAACCCTCTTCGGCGTCGATCTGGAGCGGGCGCTGCCGTGTATCATCGCTCTTTCGATCAACTCCTCCGCCTACGTCGCCGAGATCATCCGCGCGGGCATTCAGGCGGTGGACAAGGGCCAGATGGAAGGCGCGCGCTCGTGCGGCATGACGAATGCGCAGGCCATGCGCTACGTGGTGATGCCGCAGGCGGTCAAAAATATTCTCCCCGCCATCGGCAATGAATTTGTCACGATGGTCAAGGAGACCTCGATCATCCAGTACCTCGGCATCGGCGATCTGATGTACAACAACGGCATCGTGGTCACCTCTACCTATAACCCGCTTCCTTGCTACTACATCTCCGCCATCATCTACCTGGCGCTGAATATCATCCTCGGCAAGGGCCTGAACATCTTTGAAGGGAGGCTGAGAAAGAGTGAACGGTAACGTATTGTTCGAGATCAAGGACTTGCAGAAAAAGTTCGGCAGCCTGACCGTCTTCGACGGGCTGAGCGAGACCATCTGCAAGGGCGACGTGGTCGTCATCATCGGTCCCTCGGGCGGCGGTAAGTCCACCTTTATCCGATGCCTGAACCTCCTGGAGCAGCCCACCGCCGGCAAAATTTACTTCGAGGGCGAGGACATCACGGCCAAGGGCTTTGATGTGAACAGGCACCGACAGAAGGTCGGCATGGTGTTCCAGCAGTTCAACCTCTTCAACAACCTGACGGTGCTTGAAAACATTACGATCTCGCTCACGAAGGTCAAAAAGCAGTCGGAAGAGGAGAGCAAGGAAAAGGCCCTCAAGCTTCTAAAGCGCGTGGGGCTTGAGGACAAGGCGAACGCCTATCCCTTCCAGCTCTCCGGCGGGCAGAAGCAGCGTATCGCCATCGTGCGGGCGCTGGCAATGGAGCCCGATGTGCTGCTCTTCGATGAGCCGACCTCCGCGCTCGACCCCGAGATGGTCGGCGAGGTGCTGCAGGTCATCTCCGACCTCGCCCGCGACGGCATCACGATGGTCGTCGTCACGCACGAGATGGGCTTTGCCCGAAAGGTCGGCACGCGCGTGCTCTTCATGGACGGCGGACAGATCGCCGAGCAGGGCACGCCCGAGGAGATCTTCGAGCACCCACAGAACGCGCGAACCAAAGAGTTCTTATCCAAGGTCATCAACGTCATTTAACAAAACGAAAATTAAAAAATTTACGATATTATTGGAGGAAAATAAAAATGCTTCACACGATCAATCCCGAAATCCTGTTCCTCAAGCAGGAAGATGTTATCAAGGCCGGCCTTCTCGATATGAAACAGATCTTGGCCGTTACGGAAAAGACCTACGCGATGCTCGGTCAGGGCCTCATCAAGAACCCGCCCAAGACCAACACCAGCATTCCTGACAAGGAAAACTGGCAGTCGTTCTTCAACGCCATGCCTTGCTACATCGGCGGCGACATCAACATCGGCGGCATCAAGTGGGCGGCGGAGTCCAAGAAGAACGCCACGATCCCTGGCATCCCCTACGGCATCGACATTTCCATCCTGAGTGACCCCGAGACGGTGCTGCCGTTCTGCATTCTGGACGGCACGCTCATCACCGCGATGCGCACCTCCGCCGTCGGCGGCCTGATGGCCAAGTATGCCGCCCCCTCCAATGTGGACACCGCGTGCCTCGTCGGCGCGGGTGTTATCGGCCGCACGATGATCTCCGCCGTGCACGAGGCGCTGCCCCAGATCAAGACCATGTACCTCTGCGACATTGATGTCGCCAAGGCCGAGGGCATCGCGAAGGAGTACGGCGACAGCTTGGGCGTCGAGATCATCCCGACGAGCGACAGCAAGGCTGCGGCGCTCAAGTCCCAGCTCATCGTCGGCGAGACGACCGCGCCCAAGCCGTTCATGGACACCTCCTGGCTCACGCCCGGCTGCGGCCTCGTCTCTATGCACTCCAACGAGGTGATGGAGGATGTCTTCCTCAAGGCCGACGGCATCGTCGCCGACTACTGGACACAGCTCAAGCAGCACACGAACCCGCTGTCCAAGCTCACGAAGGAGGGCAAGCTCGATGAGAGCCAGATCATGGACCTGAGCGAGCTGGTGCTCGGCACGAAGAAGCTGCGCACCTCGGACGATCAGTTCGTCGCCGCCGCGTCCATGGGCCTCGGCGCGCTGGACATCATGATCGCCTATCAGCTCTATCTGAACGCGACGGAAATGGGCATCGGCACCAAGGTGAACCTTTGGGACAAGCCCCTGTGGGAATAAGACATGTAGGAGGGAACAAAGATGAACGCATTCAAGAAATTTGCGGCGCTGCTTTTAGCGCTTATGATGATCCTGTCTCTCACCGCCTGCGGCGGCAAGAGCGACGACAGTGCGCAGGGCAGCTCGGACGGCGACGCGTCGTCCGATGACACCGCCAAGTCCAAGATCGAGCAGATCAAGGAGGCGGGCGTGCTCGTGATGGGAACCTCTGCCGACTATCCCCCGAACGAATTCCACACGGAAGTGGACGGCAAGGACACCATCGTCGGCTTTGACGTTGCTATCGCGCAGTACATCGCCGATGACCTCGGCGTCGAACTCAAGGTCGTCGACATGTCGTTCGACAACCTGTGCATCAACCTCGCCAAGGGTGATTTTGACATTGTCATCGCCGGTATGGCCTCGACCGAGGAGCGCTTGAAGTCCGTCGATTTCTCCGACCCGTACTTTAAGCAGCAGCAGGCCATTCTGATCCGCGCGGAGGATGACGCGCTCTACAACAAGCCCGAAGACCTGAGTGGTCACAAGGTCGGCGTGCAGAACGGCACCATTCAGGTGCCCATCGCCAACGAGCTGGTGGGCGAAGAGAACGTCGTCGGCCTCGTCAAGGCGCAGGATCTCATCATGGAGCTCAAGAGCGGCAAGATCGATGTTGTGTACATCGACTACACCGCAGCTCTTGCATTCGCCGCGGCGAACGATGACCTGACGGTCAAGGACATCGGCATCGAAAGCGACAGCGAGGGCCAGTGCATCGGCGTGCAAAAGGGCAACGAGGACTTTGTCGCCTACCTGAACGAAAAGATCGCCGAGATGCAGGAGCAGGGCCTCATCGACCAGTACGTCGCCGAAGCCCAAACGCTGGCGGGCATCGAGTAAAGCCCGTCCCCCTTGCATGATATGAACAGCACCAGCATACCCTCTACCAAGAGAATTGGGGAGGATATGCTGATGCTGTTTCATTTTGACCGCAGGAAGAAGTCTGAAAAGGAGAAGAAGCCGCCGCGCTTTCTGGTGCTCCGGCGCAAATGGCTGACGCTGGGCGCGGCGGTGCTGGCCGCCGCGGCGATCTTTGCCGCCGTCAATTATCCCGCCGCCGTCAGCGCGTCGGCCGCCACGCGCCAGCTGCCGATCTACTGTGTCCAGCGCGACCAGAAGGTGTGCTCCATCTCGTTCGATGCGGCGTGGGGGGCGGACAACACACAGAAGATCCTCGACGTGCTCAAGGAGTACGGTGTCACCTGTACCTTTTTTGTCGTGGGCAACTGGGCGGATCAGTATCCCGAACAGGCCAAGGCCATCGTGGACAGCGGCAATGAGCTCATGAACCACTCCAACGCGCATGATCATTATAATTCCCTCACCGCCGACCAGATCATCGCAGACGTGAACACCTGCAACGATAAGATCGAGGCGTTGACCGGCGTCCGCCCGACGCTCATCCGCTGCCCGTTCGGCGAGTATGACGACCACGTCATCTCCACCATCCGCTCGATAGGCATGGAGCCGATCCAGTGGGACGTGGAAGCGCTGGCAGCGGTTGGAAGAAGGAAATCAATGAAAAAATGAGCGGTGTTGATGAAGGACATCAAGCCATCGGGCTCATTCCACACAACACACATATCACGAGAGATAGGGGTATTTTTATTATGGAATACTATATGACCGACGAGAGAATTGCTGAGTATTTGAAAGCCCTCGAAAGCGAAGAACGTGCCGCAGCGACGATCGAAAAATATCGCCGTGCTTTACTAAGCTTTGCAGCCTTTTTGAGCGGCGCGGCGGTTACACCAGAGATGATTCGGCTCTGGAAGGACGACCTGCGCGCGAGAAACTACGCGCCGTCGACCATCAATGCTTGTCTGGCGGCGCTGAACGGCTTCTTCCGCTTCTGCGGCTGGACAGACTGCCGAGCACGGTTCTTAAAAATTCAGCGCCGCCTGTTTCGCGATAGCAAACAGAAGTTGACACGCGGAGAATATGAACGGCTGGTCGCCGCGGCGGAAGCTGCGGGCGACCGCGGTCTCGCGCTCCTGATGGAAACCATCTGCTCCACCGGCATCCGCGTCAGCGAGGTGCAGTATATCACCGTCGAAGCGGCGAAAAACGGCAAGACCGAAATTGCGCTCATATATTCATAACTAAAGTGCATGCAGAGATTGAGCTGTCTGCACCCGAGAACGCTCAAACGGGTGCAGAGGCACAAGCTTACAGTGCATTTTCCCCTGTAAACTCCATAATTTATATTTGGAATCATAATTTCCCTTGCCTTTGTCGGAAGATTGTGCTATATTTTGCTACGAGTAAAGGAGGCGATAAGATCGTTTCGCTTCCTTTGCATATACTGAATATAGATTCCGTTCTCAAAATCTCATATTTTGGCAAAACCGCCGAAAGGCGGCGACGCAAAGCCAGATGGGTCTAACGCCTCTCCGAATGGAGAATACGCTATGACAGCCGGTTGCACACTTACTGATGTATTCGCTTGTCACTGCTCCGTCCGGCTTTGCTGGAACGGAGCTTTTTTCGTGAGGGGGGGTGGCTGACGATCCGACGAACATTTCGAGCGTTTTGCGCGGAACAGGGAAAGACTGCTTTGCTTGCCCAGTGGGATATTGAGCGAAATTTACCACTCACGCCGGATGATGTGACTTTCGGCAGCCACAAAAGAGTCTGGTGGACCTGCCCAAGCGGCCACTCATGGCAGGCCATGGTTTACACCCGCAGCGAGGGTGCGGCTGTCCCGTCTGCGCCGGGAAAACCAAGCGAACCAAGTAAACCCAGCCCGCGGAGGCGGGCAAAAGATAAAGAAAACTTAGGAGGTAAAAGTGATGAAACAGCGAATTCTTGCAATATTATTGTCACTGACGATGATGTTCACGCTGGTTCCGACAGCAATGGCGGAAGGGGATGAAGCGCCTGCGGGCGGCGAGCCCACGCCGGTGGAAACACATGCTGTGAAAACAACAAAAACGGGTGATGTTACTTATAGTGCTGACGATGCAAAAATCGAAAATCTTGTATATACAAGCGGTACGATGACCGTTACGGGCGCAAATGTCACGATTGAGAATGTGACATTTGGCGACAACGCTGCGCTAGTTGTGAATACCACCGGCGATTTCACGCTGACCAACTGCCAATTCGCACCGAATACAGAGTATGGTAAAGATGGGAATGTTGGAGTTCGGACAGCTGTTTATCTGAAGATCGGCGGTACTGCCACTGTCACAAATAATACTTTTGAAGGCGTTGATAATGGCTATTACAATGCAATTGAGTTTGGCATTGGCGATGACCATAGTTTGAAAAATGCAACCATTTCCGGCAATACATTTACAAAGACCATTAAAAATAACTACTTTAACTTCTACAATATGCAAGAAGGAGCAGTGATTAACATCACAAACAATCAGTTCCTTCTTGCAAATAAGTCCAGCAACGGTATTCGTATCAGCAATAACAAAAATGTGAGTGCGACCTTTAATCTGGATTCTAATACCTATACTTATGCAGCAACTTCCGCAGATAGTGAGTATGAGGGCTTGATTCTTCTTCAGGATTATTCTAAAAAGGATGCAGGAACTCAGGACTTCACAAAAATCACTATTAACATTACGAACCTGACCTCTCCTGAAGATGCAAAGCAGATTTTGTATGTCTATGATGACCAAGATGGTATCATTCAGACCAATCAGCCGGTTGTCAAGGGCGACAGCAGCATTGAGAAGTTCTTTGTTGCCAAGGTCGGCGATACCTATTATAAGACCCTCGCCGATGCTGTCGCGGCAGCTAAGAATGACGAGACTGTTACTCTGCTGAAAAATGCCGAGACTACCGTAGAGCTTTCCTTTACCAACAAGGCGATTACGCTTGACCTGAACGGGAAGACGGTCAGCGGTACCTTCACCGACAACTTTTCCGTCATTGAGGCGGGCGAGGATGCTTCCCTGACTGTTCAGGACACCAGTGTTGCCGGCACGGGCAAAATCGCTTCCAATAAGTATGGTATCAGCGCCAGAGATGGCGGTGCCCTCATTGTGAAGAGTGGTACGATTGAGTCTGAGTATGCGCCTCTGTCTGGCAATAACACTGCTGGCGACATGAACTTCACCGTCAACGGCGGTACGCTGACCGCCAAGCATGGCCCGGCTATCTATATGCCCGGCCAGGTGAACCTGAGTATCACTGATGGCGTTCTGAACGGCGGTATCTCTCTCCGTATGGGTCAGGTCAGCATCAGCGGTGGTACGATCAATGCCGCGACGGATGACCTTGATTCTCCTGCGGAATATTATCATTATTCCGGTAATGCTTGGCTGCCCGACGCTCTGTATGTGTTTGGCGGCACCTATACCAGTGAAAATACCACCTATGGCAACTCCCTGCATCTGAATATCACTGGTGGTACCTTCAATTGCGCGAACGGTCAGGGCAGCGCCGTCGCCATTTATGATCTTGGCAAGGTCAAGCAGGTGATGGAGATTACCATTTCCGACGAGGCCAAGCTCGGAACCAACTCCACTGCCCGCAACGCCTATGATAAGTTGAGCCTGAGTGATATTGGCGTGACCAGCCCCGAGCCTGGCTTTGGTGCACATAGCGGCCAAGTCAGTACCACCATTACTGGCGGTCTGTTCTCCTCCGACCCCAGCGCTTATGTTGCGGATGACCACTATGTTGATGCCTCCAACAATGGCGATTATCCCTACACCGTGAAAGAGGGTACCAAGCCCGCCGGTGCACTGATTGTTGTCAAGGATAAGACCGACACGGCTGTGAATGGCGATATCACTGGCGATGACAAGACTGCTATCAACAATGTCATCAGTAAGGCCAACGTCGACGGCGTGGCTGAGGCAGTGGCCCCTGCCAAGAAGGCCGACATTGTTGCGAAATCCAGTGCAACTGTTGCTGAAAACGATAAGGTAGAAATCGAGGTTGCCGTCAAGGTTGAGGCTAAGGCTGCTGACCTTGCTAACGGCAAGTTGACCTTTGAGGCATCTCCCGTTGCCACCGTCAAGGTCAATGGCACTGCAACGGGTACGACGGTTCCCGTCACCAACGATATGCTCAACGGCAACGCCATCACCGTGAAGCTGCCTCTGCCTACGGGCTTCAAGCCTGAGCAGATCAAGCACATCTCCTCTGACGGCTCTGTTGAATACTTCCTCAAGACTGCAAAGCGCGGCGCCAATACTTTTGAAATCAAAGATGGCTGCGCTGTGTTTACGATCACCAAGTTCAGCACCTTTGAGCTGTCCGGTACGGTCACCTATGTGGAGCCCAGCTACTACTCCGGCAGCAGCTCTGACCCGACCTACTCTGTCACCGTGGACAAGACCGAGAACGGCAGCGTGACCGTCAGCCCGAAGAGTGCCAGCAAGGGCGACACCGTGACCGTGACCGTCAAGCCCGACAGCGGCTACGTCCTCGAGACCCTGACTGTCACCGACAAGAACGGCAATGAGCTGACGCTCAAGGACAAGGGCGATGGCAAGTACACCTTCACCATGCCCGCCGGCAAGGTCGAGGTCAAGGCGACCTTCATGGAGGATAACTCCATGCTGAACTTCTTCTACGATGTGCCCAACGGCGCGTACTTCTATGAGGCTGTCAAGTGGGCGGTCAAGAACGGCATCACCACCGGCGTGGGCAATGACCTGTTCGCTCCCGAGCAGCCCTGCACCCGCGCGCAGATCGTGACGTTCCTGTGGCGCGCCGCCGGCAGCCCCGAGCCGAAGACCGCAAGCAGCTTCACGGATGTTCCCGCGAGCGCTTACTACGCCAAGGCTGTGGCCTGGGCGGTAGAAAACGGCATTACGAACGGTATGACCGAGACGACGTTCGCGCCCGATGCGACCTGCACCCGCGGCCAGAGCGTGACGTTCCTGTACCGCGCCCTCAAGGGCACCGCGAGCGGCAGCACGAACTTCACCGACGTTGCGTCCGACGCATTCTACGCTGACGCGATTAACTGGGCCGTTGCGAACAATGTGACGAACGGCACGTCCGCCACGACGTTCAGCCCCAACGCGGACTGCACGCGCGCGGAGATCGTGACGTTCCTGTATCGCGCCTATCAGGGCAAGTAAAACTTAAAATCATGCGGAAAAGCGGCGGTTCACTCGAACCGCCGCTTGGCTTTTGTATACAGTTGTTATAATAAAATCAGAACATGCCGGGACCATTGTGGAAAGGCGGGCTTTGGAT
>UMBE01075707.1_pt1 | contig 11238 bp, 9 predicted proteins | sample 1963881 | NCBI WGS metagenome assembly UMBE01 (sample SAMEA4835933, study PRJEB28245) | human gut metagenome | biome: gut microbiome; material: fecal sample | place: Denmark | collected 2008 | reverse complement strand
TACGATTTCAGCAGCCGTTTGATGGGTAACAGCCCAATGCATCGTATTCTGTACCATCTTGAAAAACAGTTGGGTCGTTTCAGATTTGGGGTCATAATCAGCACTACATTCGGCATAAACATCCGTGATTTTTTGATAATATCGGCGTTCTGAAGCTCGTATTTCCCGGATGCGTTCTAGTAAGTCATCAAAATAATCTTTGCCAAAATGTTTCCCTTGCTTTAATCGTTCATCATCTAACACGAATCCTTTGACTATCATTTCTTTCAGAACAGATGTCGCCCAAATTCTGAATTGAGTGGCTTGGTAACTGTTCACACGATAGCCTACGGCAATGATGGCATCCAAATTATAAAACAATGGAGTGCGTTCTACATCTCGTTCCCCTTCTGATTGAACTATCCCAATTTTTCGGATAGTTGCCTCTTTAGTAAGCTCTCCTGATTCGTAAATTTGCCCAAGGTGATAGTTGATAGTGCGCACATCCACCCCAAACAAATCAGCCATACGCTTTTGTGACATCCAAAAAGTTTCACTGTTGAAAATGACTTCAATTCGTGTTTCTCCTTGCTTCGTTTTATAGAGTAAAATATTGGATGATAAACTGTTGCTGATTAATTCAGGAATAGGGAGTTCCTGTCTGAAATATTCCCTTGCCATTTGCACTTGTGGTTTCTTGTCATCGGCATTTTCTGCAATTATCAGACAAGCCATACGTGATAAATGTATATTCTCTACTTCCCTAAAAGAGCCAGAACCTAATCTGACCATTTCAACCGTATGGTTAAAATGCTCTGCTGTATTAAGTCCTTTATGATTGGCTATCGCAATGGCTTTGTTTATGGTGCGTGTGAATTTTTGATAAGTACTATAACCTAATACAACGCACAAATCACGAGAAGCCCAATACTCAGAACCGCTTTCGTTCTGCTTTTTAATTTGCTCAAAATCAGAGCGTATAGGGGATATATTACTTTCTTCCATCATCCTTATTACATTTTAGAATTGCGAGCAATTACTTATATAATTCCGGTCTCAATTCCATATTATGTTTTTTGATAATTTCTTCCATAAGAGAGCCTTTCGGAACTATTTCATAGGAATAGGCTCTTTCAAATGCTTGTCGTCCAGCATCTGTCATAAGTCCTCGGTCTTCAAGATTTATACAACGTTCTTTGTTTAACTCAGTCCAATGACTTCTTTTGCGACGAGGTGAAAGCCGCTGTGCAAGGCGTCCGTTTGGTAATTTCTTTATAGTTGAATCAATCCACCCGAAACACAACGCTTCCTCAACGACCTCAATGTATGGAATACATTTGTATGTGAGCTGTTTAGAACGTGAAGTGATAATCCAACACGATTTCGCTTGGTTGTGGTTAGCTTTCAACCAATTTCTCAGTTCAATACGGTCTGTGAAGTCCAGTAGATTGATAATTTCCATATTTGTCCATAGTTCAATAGATATATGATTACTCTAATTGTTTCCTATAAACAGAATCCAAAGTGTTTTCTTTACGGTTGAACCGAAACTGATTGTATATAAACCTGATACTCGAATTAAGCATGATATTAATTGAGCGCAAATAGGTGTCATAATGTTCCTGTTATTGTCAGTTCAAATACAATTAAGGTTGTTCATAGGAATAATCATTGTCTAAAAATAGGAGTAAAAATATTTTATTCTGCAATATTAAACATTAATGTGAATATCGTATTCGTCTTTTTTATCTTGAATCTTTTTAACTTCATTAATCCAAAAGCTAATATTATTAATGAAACTATCCCATCTAACCATATGTATATAACTGACATAGCCACGGTAAACATTATCACCAATATTACAATTTGAATATGTTTTCTCTATTTGATTAAACATATTCGCACGTAAGACTTTGAATAGTTTATTTGTATGCCATAACGTACATCCTGACTGACAACACATCTTCGGTTCGAGCATATAATCATACCCACCATTAATATCAGGAAGAACAACAGCCAGTATACCATTTCTTCTGCTAGTTCTGTCATTTCGAGTAGTCTCTCTTAGAGAATAAGACACTTCCCAAGGAATCCATTGTTCATCTTCGCTTTTATTTAACTCTTTCATATTAGGAGAGATGAGTACAATGGTAATGCTACTATCAAAAATTTTATTTCTTAATTTTGACTCCACAGTGGAGTCTTTAAAATTGGATAGGTCTTCACCATCTAGTTCTCCTTTATTAATATGATCATCTTCTTCAAGCTTATCCTGTAATTCATCAACATAGTGACGAACTTTAGTTGATTCGTACCAAGGAGTCCTTTCAAGATGCTTTACAGAAGTATCACCATATTTATATGATATAAAAATCTTATGTCCCATAGCTATTTATAAATTAAGTAAATCTTTAAATAATGAAGAATATGCCAAGTTTATACATAATTCAGGTTCTTTACCATTAAAATATTTGTCATAAATGATTTTGGCGGCACCTCCAGTGCTAGCTAAAGGAAATGCTTTTGCTTCTGGATGTAACCGAGTAAACATTGCATATTCATTTTCTATACCTTCCATACCTCCAATAAAGATTCCAGCATAAAATTCATTATCGCCAAGCATATGTTTTCTCATCTCTTCTATACTCAAATCTTTATCACCCATATCATTGGTCTTTATAATATGAGCAACACTTTCATTCTCTAAAGGAAAGAACTGTTCAAAATACGTAGATTGATACAAAGTTACACTGCTCTGTATATCTAATCCCGAATGCTGCAAAACACTAGCTATAAGTGGCGTTATTGAAGGATGGCCTCCCCAAATCAGTTTATACTTAGGCAATGCCACACTAGCTAAGGCTAATACGGAATCACGTATTGCGATTGTATCCGCTGTTTTGAAATATCTTTCATCTCTTCCTAACATAGGAATACTTGCTGACAAGAATATGTTTAATTGTTTTTGAGCCATAATTCAAAATCTTTTTTCTTGATAGTTTTAACCTCTAATGATTCATTTAACCATTCTAGATGTTCTACCCATTTCTTACGAATACGCAAATCATCATATATAAGGAATAATTCGATTTTCTCGTTATCAAGCAATTTTCTAAAGCGTAGAGAATCGAAACAGTCATAAGATTGTGGAATTCCTATCGCCGGAATAAACAATCTAATTATATCATCTTTCAAAGTCTCTACAAGATAGCGATACTCTTGTATAAGTTGTCTCCCTTGTTTGCGAGCTTCTTCAACAAATTCTCCCACAAGATTGTCTTGTCTAGCAGCAAGGTTTCTAGCTCTAACGGATTCTACTGCATTTACGATATTCTCAATACATTCTTCAGTAATGCAACAAGATCCATTATGGAAGTCCTCATTCATAAACATTTTTTGTGTTAATTGAATAGGTTCGCATAATAAATTGTGTATGTCTGGGGTGCAATCAGGCCAGATAATTTCAACTACTCCAATTTGTTTCTGATTTGCTGATATAATTTCCTCATTGCACCACTTGCTGTTCTTAAAATCATTGGTGTATAGTTGGATTAATACATCGCAATCCGTCATTCGATGATGTAATTCTTCTTGAAAATTTTTAGCAGGATTGATAGAATATGTATCCAGAAATACATCGTAATTATTGCGGACAAAAGCATCAAATAATTGGTTGGCTACAGCAGAAGAGTCCGTCCGGCGATAACTAATAAATAGCTTCCGGTTTTCTCTCAATAACCTCATTGATTCAAATGCATAATTAATATATTTTTCAATATGATCAGCAATGTATTGTCTTCCATTCATTACATGAATGATTTTAGGAACTTCTGCTTCAAAATTATCGCCAAAATATATTGGCAAAATAGCATCTCCATTATCAAGGAGAACTTTTAATATATCGATATCTTTTTCTGAATGATTTAAATTGCCAAAATAGAATACGAAAGATGGCTGTTTATTCGAATATTTTCTCTCAAAAGTTTCATTATAGATTACCTCAAACATATTTTCTCTCAAACCTATACTATGAATCTTGTCAAAAAAACGAACTTTTATTGTATTGCAAGCATTATTATTAATATCTCCTAGAAAGATAAGTTGGTATTTATATGTCATAATAATTATTGTTAGTTATAAGTGGCTATGATACAATCCAATCGTACAAATTTTTGATACAATAATTCCCGTCTTTATCATTGTAGCAATAGTAGTATCCTCTAGGTATTAGATTCCCGTTTGAATATCTTTCTGTTCCAGAATAATATTGAATAGTTGGATATATTTGCATATATTCAGAACCTTTCCAGTTATTATCGTTCTGAGCTATAGGGAATAAAGCTATTTTCCCTAAATCAAATTTTTGCGCATCTCCGTAACCTAACTCCCAATTACACCATTTTGAATCAATAGCACCGTTTGTGGCGACTAGTATAAATTTATCGTATTTTTGGATTTGCTGTTTGATTATGGCTGCTGTGGTTCCAGATGTTTTTTGGGGCATAGAATTATCAAGCCAATCAACATAGATACTGGCATGTAATTCTTCTAAAATGTAGGCAACTCGTTTGAGTTGGCTAATTTCATCGTGTTTATGGGAAAGAAATACGGATGCTTGTTGACCAGTTGAAAAAAATCTAGTTTGCCGATGAGCTTTGGAGAGGACATCAGCAGCAAGAGTAAGTTCCTTTAGCTTATTTTCTGTTAGAATCATGGCTCTTTTTAATGTTTGTCTTATATAGGATACAAAAATACAAAATAATTCTGATTATCGAATATAATTCGCTATATTTGCACTATAAAATCGTATCAAAGAATGAAACTGAATAGAATAAAGACTGTATTGTCCGAAAAAGGTATCTCTCAGACATGGTTAGCTAAACAACTGAATAAGAGTTTTAGCATGGTCAATGCCTATGCCTGTAATCGGATTCAGCCTAATTTGGAGACCTTGCAACAAATCGCAGAGATATTGCAAGTGGATTTGAAAGATTTAATAACCGATAAAAAAGAACGGTTGAAATAGAACTTAATTAGGTTAGGAGGTTATAGTTCATTTGTACCTTATTGCAAATGTGCTGATAAACTTCCGATAATATACAATATTAAGAACATGACTCCTGAAGAAAAAGCAAGAATAAAGATAGACCAGTGGTTTGCTGATGCAGGTTGGGAAGTGGTTGGTAGGGAAGACTACGAGCCGACTTGTACTGCTGTCGCCATAAGAGAAGGCTTGTTGAAAGGGAATCTTGAAGCTGACTATTTCCTATTTATTAACGGGAAAGCAGTGGGAATACTTGAAGCAAAACAAGAAGAAACAGATGCTTTTGCTTCAAAAGTTTGCGACCAAGCAACTTTATATGCAAGAAGTGTCCCTAATATCTATCAGGCGTATCAAAAGCCATTGCCTTTTATCTTTACTTCAAATGGTAAAGAACTATACTTCTGTGATTTTCGTGAACAAGATTCATATTTCAGACAAATAATGGCAATCCCTACGCCACATGAGTTGGTCAAGAAATTGGGAGTTGAAGATACATTTGCCGGACTACCTACATTGAAAAAGAAAGGACTTCGTGATTGCCAGTATGAAGCAGTGACAGAACTTGAGAAGAGTTTCCGCAGTGGGCAAAATCGGGCATTGATGGTTCTTGCTACTGGTGCAGGTAAAACATATACAGCTTGTCTTGCTGCTTACCGGATGCTTTCTTATACACCGATGCGTAGAGTGTTGTTTCTCGTTGACCGAAATAATCTTGGAAAGCAGGCGGAAGGAGAGTTTGGAACTTTCCGTCTGACGGAGAATGGTGATGCGTTCAATACTATCTTTACGGTTAATCGGCTTCGCTCTTCTTCTATTCCATCTGATAGTAATGTGGTTATTTCTACTATACAGCGTTTGTTCTCATTCTTGAAAGGAGAAAATATTGAAGATAATGAGGAGGATGACGACAATGACGACAACGAACCGATGGAAGAAGTAATCCTGCCACCCAATCCCAACTTGCCCCACGACTACTTTGATATGATTATCATAGACGAGTGCCACCGCTCTATTTATGGAAACTGGCGTAAGGTATTAGAATATTTTGATACGGCAAGATTGGTTGGTTTGACTGCAACCCCGATTGAAGAAACTGAGAAATTCTTCAACTACAATATCATTGTCAACTATACCTTGGAAAAGAGTATTGTTGATGGTGTGAATGTGGATTGCAGGGTATATAGAATAAAAACGCAAGTCACGGAATCAGGAGGAGCTATATTAGAAGGCGAGAAATTCAAAGAAGAAACGAAATACACCGGAGAGGTTAAGACTAAAAGTAGTAAAGAAACAAAATTCTATACCAATAAAGAGCTTAATCGAAGTATCATCAACCCGGCACAGATAAAGTTAATCCTTTCGACTTATCGTGATGTGGTTTATACCGAATTGTTCAACGACCCACAGCGAGAACCGAATATGGATTATTTGCCCAAAACATTGATATTCGCTCTCAATGAAACTCACGCCACCAATATCGTACAGATAGCCAAAGAGGTATTCGGGCGCACAGATGACCGCTTTGTTCAGAAAATCACCTATTCGGCTGGCGACAGCAACGAACTGATACGGCAATTCCGAAATGACAAAGATTTCCGTATAGCCGTGACTTGTACGTTGGTTGCCACAGGTACAGATGTCAAACCGCTGGAAGTGGTCATGTTCATGCGCGATGTAGAATCATTGCCTCTGTATATTCAGATGAAAGGGCGCGGAGTGCGCACCATTGGTGATGAGCAATTGCGAAATGTTACGCCCAACGCATTCAGTAAAGATTGTTTCTACTTAGTGGATGCGGTAGGTGTGACGGAAAGTATGAAGACGGTGAAGCCTATAGATGGCAGTCCCACAACAAAGACTATCACTCTAAAGGAACTGTTGGAACGTATCAGCCACGGTTATATTCCTGATGAATATCTCAAACGGCTTGCAGCCACGCTTGCCCGAATATACTATAAGGCTGATGAATCGCAAAAGAAAGAATTTGCCCATTTGTCTCATCATGACATGAAGGAGCTTTCAGCGAAAATATACGCTGTGTTGGAAAAAGGCACACTCCCTCCGTTTGTTAGTACAGACGATTCTAATAACGAGCGTAAGGGATTGGTATCCCCTCTTGCCAATCATGCCGACGCACGAAGATATTTACTCATTCTTGCTGCCGGGTTTGTCAATACGTTGATGCCCGGCGAAGATGCGCTTATCTCAAAAGGATTCTCCGTTGAAGAGGCTAAAGACACAACAGAGGCGTTTGAAGATTTTTGCAAAAAGTATTACGATGAGATAGAGGCATTGCGCATTATCCACAGCAACACGGGTGAACCGATAACTTATTCAATGTTGAAAGATTTGGAGAATAAACTTAAAATGGCAAATAACCATTTTACCCCAAAACAGATTTGGAACTCGTATGCCATTCTTTCTCCAAACAAGGTAAAGCGTTCTACTACTAAAGAAGAAAGCGATGCTTTGACAAATATCATACAATTGGTACGTTTTGCTTTCCGCCAAATTGAAAGATTGGACAGTGTCGTGGCTACTTCAAAACAGTATTTCAACTTGTGGTTGGGGCAAACCCAGCGTGAAATAACCGATAAACAACGTGAAGTTATCAGTCGTATTGTGGATTATATCGCTTCTAACGGGGCTTGTACAGTCAGAGATATTCGTGAAGATGATGCAACCCATGCAGCCCAAATGATTCGAGCGTTTGGTAATATGCAAAAAGCAGACGAAGCACTTCATTCACTTTATAAATTTGTAGTTTTAAGAAACGCAGCATAAGAAAATGGCAACAAATAATACAACAGAGCAGTCGCTCACCAAAAAAGTATGGAGTCTGGCAACAACTCTTGCCGGACAAGGTATTGGATTCACCGATTATATCACCCAGCTGACCTATCTCTTATTCTTGAAGATGGATGCAGAGAATGTAGAAATGTTCGGAGAGGAATCGGCTATCCCAACTGGTTATCAGTGGGCAGATTTGATTGTTCTTGATGGTTTGGACTTGGTGAAGCAATATGAAGGAACTCTTAAACTGCTTAGTGAGCAGGATAATCTGATAGGAACGATTTATACGAAGGCGCAGAATAAGATAGACAAGCCTGTTTATCTGAAAAAGGTTATCACCATGATTGATGAAGAGCAATGGCTCATTATGGATGGTGATGTAAAAGGGGCTATCTACGAAAGTATTCTTGAAAAGAACGGACAAGATAAGAAAAGCGGTGCTGGACAGTATTTCACACCTCGTCCACTCATTCAAGCTATGGTTGATTGCATCAATCCGCAAATGGGTGAAACTGTTTGTGACCCGGCTTGCGGTACTGGCGGATTCCTGCTTGCTGCCTATGATTATATGAAAGGACAGTCGGCAAGTAAAGAAAAACGTGATTTCTTGCGCAATAAGGCACTACATGGTGTAGATAATACCCCTCTGGTAGTAACGCTTGCTTCTATGAATCTATATTTACATGGCATTGGTACTGACCGCAGTCCTATTGTGTGTGAAGATTCTTTGGAAAAAGAGCCGTCTACCTTGGTTGATGTGATACTCGCTAATCCACCTTTTGGCACTCGACCTGCCGGTTCCGTGGACATCAACCGCCCGGATTTCTATGTGGAGACCAAGAATAACCAGTTGAACTTCCTCCAGCACATGATGCTTATGCTCAAGACTGGAGGACGTGCTGCTGTGGTACTCCCTGATAATGTCCTCTTTGAAGCCGGAGCAGGTGAAACTATTCGCAAACGCCTGTTGCAAGATTTCAATCTGCATACTATCTTGCGTTTGCCCACAGGTATTTTCTATGCGCAAGGCGTAAAAGCTAACGTGTTGTTTTTCAGTAAAGGACAACCAACTAAAGAAATATGGTTTTACGATTACCGTACTGATGTAAAGCACACCCTTGCCACCAATAAGCTGGAACGCCATCATTTGGATGATTTTGTTTCCTGCTACAATAATCGGGTAGAAATCTACGATGCCGAGAATAATCCGCAAGGGCGTTGGCGCAAATACTCAGTAGAAGATATATTGGCACGTGACAAGACAAGTCTTGACATCACTTGGATAAAACAAGGTGGTGAAGCGGACAACCGTTCACTGGCGGAACTGATGGCAGACATCAAGGATAAAAGCCAAACGATAAGTTCGGCTGTAGCTGAACTTGAAAAATTGCTCGCAAACATAAATGAAGATTGAGCGTATGGAGAACAATAAGGTAGCCATATCAATGGAGCAACAGTTTGGAGAAGTCATAGACATCATTCTCCAACATAAAGGTCGTGCATCAAGAGCTGTAAACAATGAACTGTTGTTCACGGCTTGGTATGTAGGTGGGTATGTATCAGCCAAATTAAAAAATGAGGAATGGGGAAGCAAGGTGGTAACGCAGTTGTCCGAATATATCCGCTCTCAACGTCCAGATATTAAAGGATATAGCCGGAGAAGCATTTACAATATGGTGATGTTCTATGATGAATATTCATCGGAAACATTCTGTGCTACAGTGGAGAAGTATCTGAATCTTGAATTTGTGCGGCCAACAACTGCACAAATAGAAGCGAGCCAACCAACACAAGAAACGGCTGTAATTGTGCAGACGGCATCTGCACAATTACAGCCGACATCTGGACAAATGCCTCAGATATTAGAACTGACAACGTTGTCTAATCATATTGAGATTCTTTGCCGATGCAAAAGTACAGAAGAACGGATGTTCTATATTCTCTATGCCAATAAAGAGCATCTGTCTTTTAAGGAAATGCAGCGTTGCATCTCCAATCAAACATATACAGCTCTGTTGAGCAGCAAGGGTAATATGTCAAAAGGATTACTCAATACTTACCCCAATGCCCCTATAATGTTCAAAGACACATTGTTTGTCGATTTCCTGAACTTGCCTAAAAAGCATAGCGAATCCAAACTAAGAAATGGCTTGGTAGAACACATGAAGCAATTTATTCTTGAACTTGGCAAGGATTTCATCTTCATGGATCAAGAATACCGTCTCAATATCGGTGCATCCACATTCAAGGCTGATTTACTGTTCTTCCATCGTGGCTTACAAGCATTGGTTGCGGTAGAACTGAAAAAGACAAAATTTCATCCGCGCGACCTCGGTCAGTTGGAATTTTATTTGGAAGCACTCGATAGAGATGTAAAGCGTTCCAACGAAAACCCCTCTATTGGCATTATCCTTTGCCCAGAAGCAGATAAGGTGGTAGTGGAATATGCAATGAGCAGAAGCATGAGTCCTACGATGATAGCAGAATACAAACGCATCCTCATTCCACAAGAGCGTATGCAGCAACAGTTAAATGAGTTTTGCAACCTATTCTTAAACAAAGACTAATCGGTATGGATACAAAGAAATTACGTCAAAAGATACTTGACCTTGCCATTCGTGGCAAACTCGTTCCGCAAGACCCGAACGATGAGCCGGCATCTGTTCTCCTTGAACGAATCAAGGCTGAAAAAGAACGATTGATAAAAGAAGGGAAAATCAAGCGGAGTAAGAAGTCTGCAAAAACTTCCGATACGCCCCATTATGGGAATGTGCCGTTTGAGATACCGAGTTCGTGGGTGTGGTGCAAATTGGAGAATATTACAGTTCTTATCGAAGATTGCCCTCATACAACAGCCAAAGATGAAGGAGAGGGTTATCCTTTGGTACGTACCCCTAATATTGGTGAAGGACAATTACTTTTAGATGGCGTGCACCGGGTTTCTAAGGAAGTTTATGACAAACGGAATATAAGAGCTGTTCCTCAAGTTAATGATATAATATATGCAAGAGAAGCACCTGCTGGAAATGCTGCTGTTATCAGAGAAAATGAGCAAGTTTGTTTGGGACAGAGAACTGTGTTAATTCGCCCAATGGATACACTTATTGATTCCGTATGGCTTACATATGCTATACTTGCCCCTTATTCGAGAAACCATCTGACAAGTAAAGCAACAGGTTCAACCGTAAGCCATGTGAATATGGCGAGTATTAGACCTTTTGACTTACCATTGCCTCCCATTTCAGAACAGCATCGTATTGTGGCAGAAATAAGAAGGTGGTTTGCTTTGATTGACCAAATAGAGCAAGGTAAATCTGACTTACAGGCCACAATCAAGCAAACCAAAAATAAAATCCTTGACCTTGCGATTCATGGTAAGCTCGTGCCACAAGACCCGAATGACGAGCCGGCAATCGAGCTGC